>Ga0315279_10000054_pt1 | contig 247064 bp, 268 predicted proteins | sample YL17G06_20_MG_FD_203694 | JGI IMG/M metagenome (GOLD analysis project Ga0315279, IMG submission 203694) | Sediment microbial communities from Yellowstone Lake, YNP, Wyoming, USA - YL17G06_20 | ecosystem: Environmental > Aquatic > Freshwater > Lake > Sediment | place: USA: Wyoming | collected...
TTCCGTCACTGCCTATTGCTGGAGATGAGTCAATAAAAGTTCCTATTGTATAAGTCCATTTGCGATTACCTAAAGAATCGATGGCGTATAATTTACCGTCATCAGATCCGACATATATGGTTCCGTCACTGCCTATTGCTGGAGATGAGCGAATAGAACCTCCTGTTGTATAATTCCATTTGAGATGACCTAAAGAATCGATGGCGTATAATTTACCGTCATTTGCCCCAATATATATGGTTCCGTCACTGCCTATTGCTGGAGATGATTTAATCCAAATTCCTGTTTGATAATTCCATTTGAGATGACCTAAAGAATCGATGGCGTATAAATTAGTGTAAGATGGGATATATATGGTTCCGTCACTGCCTATTGCTGGAGATGAGTCAATAAAAGTTCCCGTTGGGTAAGACCATTTTACCTGTTGCGCATAAACTATAGAACTAGATAGAAAAATTATTAAAAAAATAGTAAAAAACAACTTTTTCATGAATAATATTTTATTTTTTTCTATATTAATAAATTACAGGGTGAAATTAAGGAACTATTAATATTTTGCAGAGTTAATTGAAAATATGAATCAAAATAAAATAGTCAAAATTCTGAGAATTTTTTTGGTTTTTATAATTGTAATATTGGGTGTTTTTTTATTATCAATAATCATACAATATCCAGATTTAGGAAAAGATTTTTCTGAAAATTTGGGTATAGTTTCAGGAGGGATTTGTTCAGGCACTCTGACAGTTTCGAGTTCTGAAACAAATAAATGTGTTGTATCAGCTGAAGCTTTTATATCTGGCTGTGATAAGAAAAACTATCAGATAAAAGAACAATCTTGTTCTGGAGAAATTAAATGCGAGGGTTATGTAAGTTACAAATCATTCCAAACAGCGTGCGCATGGGAAACTAGTCCTAGTAGCCATAAGTATGTTTTATGTATCGATAAATCACAAAAAGATTTGGAAACTTTTGAATGTTAATCTTTTGTCTTTTTCAAGTCAGGGACTAATATCATTTTGCCACATTTACTGCATTGAAATTTTGGTCTTTTGAACTTCTTAGCCCCTTTCTCCATTTCTATTGTTTTTGTTTCATAGAAACTGCAAAATGGACAAATATACTCAACTTCTGCAGGTTCATTCAATTTTTTACCTACAACAAAGTTATCTCTTCTGGTGAAGAATTCAAAATCTTTTGAAGGACTTAAACCTTCTCCAATCCATTTTTTAACCAGTTTACTATCCATTCAAACCATCTGGTTTAAACTTTCTTTTCCTTTCTTTTGGGTCTTAAATATCTAGAACCACATTTTCTACATTTTACCTTCCCACTCTTGACTTTCATATAATCTGCTCTAATTTTGCTCTTACATTTTCTACACACAAAGACCCTATTGTACAGTCTTTGCACGACTTCTGGAAAGGCTTTTTTTACCATAATTATCTACCGAGATATTAGATATTTCAGATTAAGAATTTAAAGTTTTATTAGATTCTCCATTTCATTCCTTAAATTCTCTAACCTTAATACTATTGGACTTTTATAACCAAAAATCTTTCTAAACCTGTATAATGTTGGTTCTATCGAATCATAAATAATATCTTCCCTTATAATTGTCTCTTCTCCATTTTCCGAACCAAAAACAAGCTCACTTTCGACAAACTTATCGGCATAAGATAAGATTTTCTCTTCTATCGTATTAGGTAAAAAATCTCTTTTTGGTAGACCCATTTTTACAGCTTCTTCGGCCGTTATACCAGCCCCAACATGACGTTCTACAAGATTTATTAGGGATTCGGAATATCCCAATTCTCTAAGCATTTGCCCTCCTACAAAACCATGAATAACGCCATGAGTAGCACTCCTTCCTATATCATGCAGATAAGAACCAACTTCAAGCAATTCCAAGTTGACAGGAACTCCTTTTTTTCTAAGTATATTGCCTATTTCTAATGCCTTTTTAGTGACTAACTCTGTATGTTTTATGACATTTGACCTGGCAGCAAGTCTAATTTTCATAAGTCTTTTTGCTTCTCGTGAGCTGGGTATCATATATATAATCACTGAAGAGTTATAACATAATATGCATATATAAACTTTTATTTTCTGGATAAGATAGAACGTAATTATGAGAATTATAAAAAAAGAGATCAGAATTGTTGGTTTTGATGATGGGCCTTTTATACCTAGAACGAAAGGCAAAGCTCCGGTTATAGGTGTTGTTTTCAGGGGCGGTGATTTTTTAGATGGTGTTTTTAAAACAGAAGTGGAGATAGACGGAATGGACGGCACAGATGTTATAGCAAAAGTTGTTAACAGATCTAAACATAAACAACAGCTAAGAATAATAATGTTACATGGTATTACTTTAGGCGGGTTTAATATGGTAAATATTTCTAAACTCTATAAAAGGGCTAATTTACCTGTAATTGTTATAAACAGAAAAAAGCCAGATTTAAAAAAAATAAGAAATGCTTTACTAAATTTTAAAGATTTCAAAGATAGATGGAAATGTATAAAGGACGCTGGAAAGATTCATAAAGTCCCAATAGAAAAGAATAAGAATGTTTATTATCAATTTAAAGGTCTGAAAAAAATATACGTGGAGGAGATAATACGATTAAGTTGCACCAGAAGTTTAATCCCAGAACCATTGAGAGTAGCACATATGATAGCCTCAGCCTTGGTGAAGGGGGAAAACAGGGGAAGACCCTGAATGTAAAGAAAGAAACGACAGAAACCATATTGTACATTTTGTTAGGAATAATTGCAGCCTATTTACTTAATTTTGGGTTGGGAATGCTATTAAAAACTGATTTACCTGTTGTTGCCGTAGTTTCAGAATCCATGACTCATGATTCTTATACGCCCGTAAGACATTATCAGTTCTTACAGGAAAATTTTGGTTATAATAAAACAACTGTTGATTCATGGCCTATAAGGGGCGGTTTCTTGAAGGGAGATGCGCTGGTTGTAATTGGAGTAAATACCGATAGTCTGAAGATAGGAAATGTTATAGTTTATGATATAGAAGGGCAAAGTACTCCTATTGTTCATAGAATAGTAAGTTTTGATAATGGCCATATAACAACTAAAGGAGATCATAATCCAATTGTTGATCCATGGACACCCAAAAAAATTCATGGCAAGGCCGTTCTAGTCATACCATTCTTAGGCTGGCCAAAACTACTATTAACTCAACTCACAGGAGGTCTTTTTAGATGATATTCTGTGATAAATGTGGAAATTTGATGATAGCTGATAAAAAGGGTAATAAAACTGTAGCAGTATGCAGAACGTGTGGTCACACAACTAAGTGTAATGACACAGCTGCTATTAATCTGGTACAAAAAATTGCTGATAAAGATGAAAAAATACCAGTTGTTGTTGAGGAAAACCCATTCAAGGGATATCCAAAGACAAAAGTAATATGCCCAGAATGTGAAAACAATGAAGCATATTGGTATTTACAACAAACTAGAGGTGCTGATGAGCCCCAAACAAAGTTTTATAGTTGCACTAAATGTGGTCATAAATGGCGTGATTACGCATAAAACTAATTTTGATTTTTATACAAAGAAGACATATAATCTCTTTCTTTTTTGATTTCTTGCTGGAATAAGGCTATACCACCTAAAAGACCATAATCATAAGGGTTTTTATGAACTTCGCCCATTTTCCAAGCATTATATGCTCTGTATGCAGATGAGCCTAAATAAGTCGATACTAAACTGGCTATGAGAATTGCTAAAAATATCATTTCTAACCTTGTAACCATTGTTTGGTTAAATTTATAAGGATTATCCATTCTCGGCGATAAACTTCTTCAGTTGGTCTGCTGTCTGCTCACCACAGATAGATCTATTAGTCTTAATACTCATGAAAGTAGGTACAACTATCCCTTGCTGTTTTAAATTACAATCTTTCATAACTTCATTTATATGTTTTAGATATTCTGCTCTATTTGTATCGTTGTGCCACACTTCTAATTTTTCAAATGTAACTCCCGTCTCATTTTCAACCTGGGATAATATTGGCGCCATTTTTTGACAGTGTGGACATTCAGAACCATAGAATTCTACAAATTTTGCTGTAATTATACAAACATTTTTATCTGTAACCCCACCCCCAGGATTGAAAATACATGTTGCCCCAGGATCACAACTGCCAAAAGCAATCAAGTTATACACTGAATAAGCAGTGTAGAATAAACTTACAAAAAAAGCAATCGTGAATATCCAAGATATAATCTTGAAGTTTTTATAAGTAAATTTAGCTAATTTAGGAAACTTTCCCATCAATTTTGATATTAATTTTGATTTAATCCTCTCATCAAATTGCGTATCGCATGGCTTAAACTGAATCATTCTGAAAACGCATCTGAAGGCATCTTTAGCTAATTTTCTATATTTGGCCGAAAATATGCCCAGTATACCCAATACAACCATGGCAACGATACAAATGACCATCGTTTCACCTTAACTTTATAATCTCTTTTATGTTAGCTATAAAAGCATGTGCTTCTTCCATCGTATTGTAAAGATATAAGGATACTCTGACAGAACCACTTATTTTATGTGCGTTAAACCATGAATGAACACAATGCTGCCCTGATCTTACCATTATGTTCGCTCTTTCATTAAGCATTAAAGCAATGTCATGATATTTTAGACCTTCTATATTGAAAGATATAATACCACCCCTTAAATCTGGCGATTCTGGCCCAATTATACTAATTCCGTCTATTTTATTGAGTTCTTCTGTTATGAATTTATTCAATTCCTTCTCATGTTTTTGTATGTTTTCCTTTCCAACATCCATTAGATATTTTGCAGCAGCCGCCAAGCCAATTGATCCAGCATAATTTTGTAAGCCTGCCTCGAACTTTTCTGGTGGATTTAGAAATACGCATGAATCATAAGTAGAACTTTGAACAGTATCACCACCAACAATGAATGGATTTAACTCCTTAAGAAAATCATATTTTCCGTATAACACACCTGTACCTGATGGACCTAACATCTTATGACCAGAAAAGGCAAAAAAATCTACGTCTAATTTTTTGACATCAACCGGTTTGTGTGGCGCTGATTGGGCACCATCCAACATTACTAAAGCATCGTTCTCATGAGCGATTTTTATTATCTCTTCTGCGGGTGTTGTATAGCCATCTAAATTAGAACTGTGAACCATAGAAACTAATTTTACACCTTTTACCATTTTTTCAAATTGTTTCAAGTCGAATGTCATGTCATTTTTTGAATAAACAATTTTATGCTTTATTCCTAAGTTCCTTGATATTAATTGCCAAGGTAATAAATTGGAATTATGTTCTCTGTCTGAAGTTAAAACTATATCTCCTTTTTTAAAACCAAAAGAATGTGCTATTAGGTTTATTCCCTCTGTGGTATTTCTTGTAAATATGATTTCTTCATGTTTTTTTGAATTCAAGAATTTTGAGACAATATTTCTAGATTCTTCTACTTTTTGTGTGACTATATTTCCAAATCTATGAGCACTTCTTCCAGCACAACCTGGATATTCATAATAATATTCGTTCATTGCCTCTACTACTTGCTTAGGCCTAAGGCTCATACAAGCATTATCGAAGTAAATGATAGGTTTTCCATTTATTTTTTTCTCGAGTACTGGAAAATCGCTCCTTATTTTATCCACATTCATAGGTATCTTGAGCCTCTTTGAATTTTTAAACTTTTAATAGTTTCTTAAATTTAGGGTTTTCGACCTGGATGATATATTTTTTAACATTTTAAAACAATATAAACTCGAGGATAGTCATTATGAATGATAAAGCTATAGTAATTTCAGTATTAGTTCTGTTTTCTGCAATGATTTTACTAATTTCAATTAAACAGATTCAAGAAAACTTGAAAGGAGTTAGTTATGGTAAATTCAATTTTTTTGTTAATGGGTCAATTACCTCAGGTGAGACAATAGAAGTAATAAGTGGTAAAGAAAAATTCACTGTCACAAAATTCCAGATGAATATATCAAACATACAAGCATTGAAGTCAACTGGTAACTGGATTATTCTACGTCAAGAACCAGTATCCATTGATTTAACAGAAATACAAAATCCAGAAATTATTATAAACAGTAAAGCAATAGAAACTGGAAATTATGTTCAAATTAAATTTGAAATAGACTCTTACTATTTTGAAATAGATAATATGCCTCAGAAGTTGTTTTTACCAAGTAAAACCATCACAATTTTCAATAATTTCGAAGTAAAGGAGAATCAAGATACATCGTTAAAATTAGAATTTAATACAAAAGATTTAATTCGAAAATATGGTAGCTTTTTCTTCTTTGAGCCTAATTTCAAAGTCGGTACCATAGGTTAAGCAACTAATCAATCATTAATATTTAAACTCCATATGTTATTTGATGCCATTCCGAGATCATTATGCTAAAAGAAAGATTGCTGAAATAAACCCAGAAACAGATCTTAAGGTTAAAATAATGGGGATCGTAGTTGATAAAAAAGATGACACAATGGTTATAGATGATGGGGATGGCAAGGTTAGGATATTTGTAGATACGCCAAGTATGATAGAAAAGATCAATATCAATCAATTGGTTAGAGTTTTTGGATCAACTCTTCCGACAGATGAAGGTTTTGAAATAAAAACAGATGCGATTCAAGACTTATCTAATTTAAATATAAACTTATATAAGAGAGTTGAGGAATTGTATAATAAATTGGGGGTGTAATCTGTGTTCAAATCAGTCATGTCTGATTCTAGTATTCTACGCGATGCTATTTCTACCATAGGAGAACTCATAGACGAAGGCATATTCAAAGTAAATAAAAATGGGTTGGGGCTAATAGCAGCAGATAGAGCTATGGTAGCTGTCATAGAGTTTAATATGCCTGCTACAATGTTTGATGAATTTCATGCAGACAAAGAAGAAATCATAGCAGTAAACATGACAAACCTAGTAAATGTACTAAAAAGAGTAAGTGGTAACGAAAAATTGTATTTGGAACTGAAGGATAATCAATTAGAGATAACCATGAAAAATTCATCTAAGCGTAAATTTACTGTCCCGTTACTGGATATAAAACAAGAAGAAATTCCACCAATAAATGAATTAGAATTCGCTGCCAGAGCAAAAATAAAGAGTGATATATTAAAAAGTGGTATTGAAGATGCAGAGATTGTAAGTGACTCTGCTATTTTTGAAGCCAATAAGGACAGTTTTCTTTTAAAGGCATCTGGCGATATGAGTTCTACTGAGTTAGCTCTTGAAAAGGGTAATGATTCTTTATTGGAAATAAGTGCGGTTGGGGATGTAAAAGCCAGATATCCATTAGATTATCTAAAGAAAATGATAAAGGCGTCAAAACTTGCCAATGAAATAAATTTACGATGGTCAAAAGATTATCCTATGAGAATGGATTTTACTACTGTGGATAAAGTTAGTTTAAGTTTTGTCCTTGCACCAAGAGTGAGCGAAGAATAATTTTAAGGTAGATTCATTTCGGATAAATTTTTAACATATTCGTCCATTTTTCTTATTTCCTTTTCCAATAAACCGATAGCCTTTAACAAGTTTTTACTTTCTTTTTTCTTTAATTCTTTAAGCTCTTTTCTATATTCTTCAAATTCTTTTAAACTAGTGGAAACGCTATTCTGGATTTTAACAAGGATTACTTTTTTTAAACCATCAAGCAGATTCCCACTGGATTGTAAATAAAGCTTTTTGTCACCTGGTCTTTTTACTCTTTTAACCATACCTACAGTCTCTAAAAAATCAATACTCAAAGAAACCATCGGGGGAGAATAACCAGTTTCTTGCGCAACTTCCGATAAAGCAACAGGTCCTTCATGTATAATGAGACAGGCAATAATTCTACCATATACTTCTGAATAGCCCAAGCTTTTAGCTATGTTTGCGAATGCAGAATAAATTTTTTCTTTTATTTCTTCCTCTTTCATGTTACCTAATTTAAATTTATGAATAAACTATTTAAACTTTTAAAAACTATTAAAAGTTATGGATAAGTTTGAGATTAGCCCAAATGCAAGTATAAAAACAAAAGAGGAGTTTGAAAAAAAACTCGCTAAACTCGTCAATAAAAATACACATGTTCTGAGAATTACTGGAAGTATATGTCCAGAATGCGCAGTAGAAACTAGTTTAGATAAAGCAAAGATAGATGCAGTAATTTATGAAGAGAATGGAAAGGTTTGGATTATAAAAGAATGTCCTAAACATGGGATAATAAAAGATCTCTACTGGGGAGATTATGAAATGTATGAAAGAGCGAGGAAGTTTGCCGATCCTGGAATAGAAATACTTACACCACAAATTAAAAAATCAAAAGAAAAAATTTCATGTCCTGATGATTGTGGACTTTGTTTGAAGCATAAATCTCATACAAATCTGGGAAATATTGTAGTGACGAACAGATGTAATTTGAGTTGTTGGTATTGTTTCTTTTTTGCAAAGGAAGGTGAAGCCATTTATGAACCAACTCTTGAACAGATAAGGATGATGCTAAGAAAAATGAAAAATCAAAAGCCAGTACCATGTAATGCTGTTCAGATAACCGGTGGCGAACCTACGCTAAGAAAAGATATAGTTGAAATCGTTAAAATTTGTAAAGAAGAAGGTTATGATCATGTTCAATTTAATACAAATGGAATAGAGTTTTCAAAAAATTTGAAATTGATTAATGATTTAAAGAAGGCAGCTGGAAATAAGGGCAGTATCATTGCTTATTTAAGTTTCGATGGGCTGACGCCAGAAACTAACCCGAAAAATTACTGGGAGGTACCAGATATTCTGGAAAATTGTAGAAGAGCTGGTTTTCAATTAGTTCTAGTCCCGACGGTCATAAAAGGTATTAATGATCATGAATTGGGTGATATAATCAGGTTTGCTTTTGATAACAATGATGTCATACGTGGTGTCAACTTTCAACCTGTTTCTCTAGTAGGTAGGATGCCTCGAAAAGAAAGGGAAAAGAGAAGAATTACAATTCCTGACGCATGTAGAAAAATAGAAGAACAGACTAACGGTGATATAAGCATGGAAGACTTCTTCACAGTCCCAAGTACTACTAGCATAACTAATTTTATTGAGGCTATCAAGGGTCAACAAAAATATCGACTTTCAGCTCATTTTGCATGTGGAGTGGCAACGTATGTTTTCAGAGATAACAATAAAATGATTCCTATCACTAGATTTGTAGATGTAAACGGCCTGTTCAAATATCTAAATGAATTGTCGAAAAATATTAAAAGTAGTAGATTTAATAAAACTGGGAAAACCATTTCTTCTTTAAAATTACTCTGGGATATAAGAAAATTTGTCGATGAAAAAAAGAAACCAAAAAAATTAAGCATAGCAAAACTTTTATCCAACGCTTTTGGTCGTGGGAATTTTAGTGATGTAGCTGAATTTCAGTTGAGCTCCTTGTTTGTTGGTATGATGCACTTCCAAGATCTTTATAATTATGATATTGATAGAGTTCAGAGATGCTGTATACATTATGCTATTCCCGATGGAAGATTAATCCCATTCTGTGCATTTAATGTCATACCGCAAGTGTTCAGGGATAAAACACAAAAAGAGTTTAGTATATCTGCAAAAGAATGGGAAAAAAAACGTGGGAAAAAACTAGTAGAAGAAAAATATGTTAGAAAATTGGCAGGAGAGAAGAAACAAAAAGTAAAAGAATTCTATGAGAAATTTAAATAAAATATAGTTTTTAGAAACATCAACTTCTAAAATATATTCTAACTAATGCATAATTTTATATTATCCTTTGAATAAGTATTATATCCCAGAAGTTGTAGGTATAAGTATTGTATAACACAACATCTTGTGTTTTTGGTGGTGAAAATGAAGTGTCCATACTGCTCATCGGAGAGAACAAAAGTTATAGATAAAAGAAGCGCACCTGACTCTGGAATTAATCGCCGTAGAAGAAAATGTTTGAAGTGCAGTAAGAGATTTACTACTTTTGAAAGAGTTGAAGTACCTGGAATAATGGTAATAAAAAGAGATGGTAGGAGAGAAAGTTTTGATAGAAACAAATTAAAATCGAGTATTCTAAAAGCATGCGAAAAAAGACCCGTAAGTTATAGAAAAATCGAACAAACTGTAAATGAGATTGAGGATGAAATAAAAAACATAGGTAAACTGGAGATAAAAACTAATGATATAGGAGACTTAGTAATGAAAAAGTTGAGGACTATAGACGAAGTCGCTTATGTTCGTTTTGCATCATATTATAAACATTTCACAGATATCGAATCTTTCCAGAATGAATTAAGAAAATTAAAGGTTGTTGAAAGGGTTGATAGTGGCGATTCGACTGACATATCTTTATTGGTTTCAACAATAACTGAAGGCACTGCACATCTCTGGGATAAGGAGAGGATCGCCAACGCATTGGTTAGAGAAACTAAAATTCCGAGGCAAGAGGCACAAGACATAGCAGATGCTGTGGAGAAGAAGGTATTCTCTTCTGGAATAAAAACAATATCCGTAAGCCTTATTCGTGAGTTAGTCAACAATGAGTTGTTTGTTAGGGGTTATCAAAATAAGTTAGAAAAGCAAGAAATACTCGGTATGCCAGTTTTCAACTTGAATAAATTAATATTAAGTAAAACGAATGAAAACAGCAACATTGCTTATAACAACCCTGAAGCTGTAAACTTAGCTATAGCTGAGAACTCTTTGAAACAATTTGCATTAAAAGAAATTTTCTCGGATGATGTAGCTGAAGCACATATGAAAGGTGTGCTACATCTACATAACCTAGGCTTTCCGATAAGAGTTTATTGCTCTTCACACAGTTTAGAGTACATTAAAAAATTTGGTTTACGTTTGTTGAATCTTTCTACTGCTTCAGGTCCAGCAAGGCATGCTATGACATTAACCGGACATTTGAATACATTCCTAGCAACGATGCAGGCTTATTATGCTGGTGCGCTTGGAATAGGATACATAAACATATTTTATGCACCATATTTGGCTGGAATGAGTTATAAAGAAATTAAACAGCAAGCTCAGTATCTGATATTCTCATGCAGTCAAAATGCATTCTCAAGGGGGGGCCAAACATTATTCATAGATTTTAATGTTCATCTTAGCGTACCGGAGTATCTTAAAAATATACCAGTTATAGGACCTAGCGGCAAGTATATGCTTAGACATCCTGATGGAACTATAGAAAAACTAGATGAAGTACCAAGAGATAAAGAAGGCGATGTGATTCAACCAAGAAAAGGAAGAATACTAACATACTCTGATTTTGAAGAAGAAGCTCAACGATTTGCTCAAGCTATGATGGAAGTGTGGAGAGATGGCGATGCTGATGGAAAACCTTTCCCATTCCCAAAAATGGATTTACATATAGATCGAAAGAGCTTTGAAGATTCTAAACAACTCAAGTTATTAAAATTCGCATGTGAAGTTGCTTCCAAAAACGGTGCACCTTATTTTGTTTTTGATAGAGGAGACGGAGCTACTCTATCCCAATGTTGCAGATTGAAAACAAAAATAAAAAATCCTTATATGATTAAACATCCTGAAAGTATGCGTTTTTGTGGTTTCCAAAATATAACTGTAAATCTTCCTCAGGCAGCTTATAGAGTCGGACCACCAAATCATGGTGATGTTGAAAAAACTCTAGAAGAAATTTATAAGGCACTTAGACTTGCAGTTAAAGGACATATACAAAAGAAAAAATTTATTCAAAGGATAATGGAACAACCCGGTGCTCCTATGTGGCAAGTTGGCATGCCAAGTCCAGATGGAAAACCATACATTAATCTTGAAGAAGCAACTTACATTCTGGGACTAATAGGTTTGAATGAGTGTGTTAAATACATAACAGGAAAAGAGCTGCACGAAAGTGAGGAAGCATACAGGACAGGCTTGAAAATAATATCTGCGATGTACCTAAAAGTTAAGGAATTCGAAAAAGAAAATGGAATAAAATTCGCTATGGAAGAAACGCCTGCTGAGTCTACTTCTTTAAGATTGGCTAAGGTTGACTTGAGAACATATCCTCAAAGTAAAGATTATGTAAGGGGTGATCAGAAAAAAGGAGAAGTTTACTACACTAACAGTATACACTTTGCTCCTGATGCATCTGTGGATATCATTGAAAGAATTGAAAAACAGGGCAAGTTTAATCCATTGATAGAATCTGGTTCAATTACTCATGTTTTTCTTGGGGAACAACGTCCCGATCCAGAAAGTATTTTTAATCTTGTCAAAAAAACATGGGAAAAAACAACAAGTGATCAGATAACTATTTCCCCAGAATTTACAGTCTGTAATGATTGTCATAAGGTTAGCCCTGGTTACATGCGGGGGTCAGAACAAGTCGCTGTTCTTGCAGCCGATGGAGGTGGAATTATGGATGAAAAAAAGGTTGTGGCTAAATGCTCACATTGTGGAAGTACAAATGTGTATGGTATAAGTAGAGTAGTTGGATACTATTCCAACATTAAAAATTGGAATGCTAGCAAATTAGCTGAATTCAAAGATAGACAAAAAGGTAATTATAAACTTTCAAAATAATGAGGTGATAAAAATGGCAGTTAAGATTTTTTGGCAGAATGAATGCCCTCATTGTCCAAAAACTAAAGAACTCGGCGAGAAGTTAGAGAAAAATGGAGTTAAGGTTGAATATTTTGATATTAAAAGTATAGATGGTTTAACTGAAGCTGCATATTTCAGTGTCATGTCTACTCCTTCATTGATTATAACAGACGAAAAGAATAATGAAATATTTGGATGGCGGGGCCAAACGCCTGATATCAAAGATATAGAGGCACATTTATAGTTGAGAAAATGAACGAATTAGAGATTAAAGGATATCTCCCAACATCATTGATAGACTATCCAGGTAAAATTTGTTCTGTTATTTTCTTACCCAATTGTAATTTTCGTTGCCCATTCTGTCAAAATCCAGAATTAATACTTAAACCTAAAGAAATGCCAAATGTCGAGATTGAACATATTATAGAACATCTTAAATCAAAACATGGCTGGATAGATGGTGTATGCATAACTGGTGGTGAACCTACGTTGCATGCTGGATTGTCCAGACTCCTTTCAGAAATTAAAAAATTAGGTTTTTTAATAAAGTTGGATACGAATGGCACTAACCCAGAAATGCTGAAACAGTTGATAGATGAAAAACTAGTTGATTACATTGCTATGGACATAAAAGCGCCATTAGAAAAGTATGAGGATGCTACAAAAGTAAAAGTTGAAAAAAATAATATCAAAAAAAGTATAGATATGATAAGAAAAAGTGGTATAGATTATGAATTTAGAACTACTGTTGTACCCAGATTGATAAAAAAAGAGGATATTAAGAAAATTGGCCAATGGTTAAAGGGTTCAAAAAAGTATTGCATCCAGCAATTTAGACCAGACAAAACACTTGATAAATCATTTGAGAATGAAAAACCTTACACACCAGATGAATTAAAACAATTAGCAAAAGAAGTGAAACCTTACTTCAAAGAAGTTTGCGTGAGAGGTATATAAATTATTGCCGCTAAAGATGATGATATGTCAGACTGCAAGAAAGAATTTAACTTAAAATCATGCCCATGCACATATCCTTCGTGCAAAAGGAAAGGCATGTGCTGTGAATGTTTGAAGCATCATTTGAATAATAGAGAATTGCCAGCTTGTTGTTTTCCACTAGAAGCAGAAAAAACTTATGATAGATCTTTTGAAAAGTTTATCGAGGTAGTTGGAAATGGTTAGTAAAGAAGACGTAATGAAAGTATTAAAGGAATGTTATGATCCGGAATTGGGAATAAGCTTGGTAGATTTAGGTTTAATTTACGACGTTCAAGTAAAAAATGACAATGTACAAATAAAAATGACTTTAACTAGTCCAGGTTGCCCTATGCATTCTATAATGGTGAATGAAGTGGAAGAAAAAGTTAAAAACATGAAAGGCGTAAAAAATGTAAAGATTGATTTGGTGTGGAATCCACCTTGGACACCTGACAGAATGTCTAAAGAACTAAGAAAAAAATTAGGTTTTTAGTGAGGTTGATTTTATGACAAAGATCAAAATTGAACAAAATAGAGATATATGCATCGGTTGTGGCGCATGCACATCTGTATGCCCAGATAATTGGACTATGAAAGGTGATAAATCATTTCCGAAGAAAACAGAATTAAATGACATAGGTTGTAATCAAGAAGCTGCAGATGTTTGTCCAGTTCAATGCATAAAAATAGTAAAATTAAAGTAGGGAATCATTTTATTTTTTTATACTTTCTAGTAAAACCTCTTTTAAATATTCTTCTATATTTCTTTTTCTCTGTTGTTGGTTCTAAACTTTCAACATCAACAATTTCATTTTCAATTTTTTCAAATTCCTTTGATTCACAAATTATACAAGATTTAGGGAGTTCAGAACTTTCGTATAAGTGACCACAAACTTTACATTTCCATTTATCTTCTTTCAAAATTTTCACTCATATTTTATTTAGAATATACATCCCGAAGTACCATACCATCCTTTGTTATCTCTACCGGATAAACATCTGATCCATGTTTAGTTCTTCTCATTTTTCTTATGATTAAACTTCTAGGAGAACCTCCAGCTACAAATTCAAGATAGTTTAAAATAATTACTCCATCCACGAGAAATTCCTCTACACCAAAAGTGCTTATGGATTTCGATTCTTCTGGTATTTCGCATGTCAATAAACTTGTAGCACCAGAATGTTTAAGCTTTCTTAAGAATTCAGATATCTCAGTTCTAATTCTAGTTGGTTCAAGTTCAGAACAAACCAACGAGAGTGTATCCAGAACAAATCTACTTGCTTTTATCTCATTGATTTTATCAAGAACTATTAACGGGAGTTCTTCCAATTGCCATGATGATAAATATTCTATTATACAATTTCCACTTTTTATGTATTTATTAAAATCCCATCCAAAATATTCTACGTCAGAAAAAATTTCTTCTGGTTCTTGCTCCAAACTTATGTATACTCCATTTTCGCCTTTTTGTAAACCTTGCCATATGTATTGTAATGCAAATATAGTCTTTCCTGTGCCTGTAGATCCTGATAGGAGATTAACAGAATTTTTGACAAAACCACCTTGTATTAGTTTGTCAAGACCAGAAATACCAGAACTGACTCTTTCAATCATAATATGAATTTATTCCAGGATTTTTTAAAGTTATATTATATCTTTTTGTTTATGTTTTCCATTTATAGTTAATATGGGATTTATAAAAATAGCATCATTAATTCTTGTTTGTATTCTATTTTGTTTGATTATTTCTATAGTTAATGCGGGCAGTTTAAATGACGCTTTAACTAACTGCAATAATATGTGTTTTGGTGAATTTTGTAAAGAAATTTGTCATTTGGTCATATATTCATCTGGTGCGAATTGCACATCTAACGGTCAGTATGGATACAGTTATAATCCCCAAGCTGATACAGATAAAGATAAAAATATTGATTTGAGTGATCTCACAAATGTGGCCATGGCATGTGGACAAAATAATGAAACTGTATGCCAATCTTGGCTAGATAATGACTATAATCCCTGTAAATCAACTTCAACTACAACGACAACTACTCCTACCACGATCTCGACAACAACTACTGAAGAATCGACAACCTCGACAACAACTACTCCTACCTCGACAACAACTACTCCTACCTCGACAACAACTACATCAACGTCCACTACTATAAAAGGAGAAACTACATTGCCCAAAATTTCATTAAAGTTGAATATAATATCTCCCCAAGAAAACACTGTGTATAATCCTGGAGGAAGTATAAAAATCAGCGGTAGTGTGTATGATGATAAAGATAATACCATCTCTGGTGCTTTTGTAAAGATGGCTTTAAAGGGACCGTCATCATGGGAAAGAATATTGAATAATGTAACCGATTATTCAGGCATGTTCTATTATGAGTATCCTATAGGTTTTGGAGATCCAGAAGGTCAATGGGATTTGACAATCACTGCAAATGATAATTTTGGAAACCAAGTAATGAAAAATACTAAAATCTCTCTTGTTAAAGGAGAAAATGCCGATTATTATACCATAAATTTTCTAAACCCAATGCCAAACACTAGTTACACAAAGGGGGACCGAATTTTGATACAGTTGGAGGTCAGAAAAGAAGATATGCTGATAGATAATGCAATTGTAAATTGTAGGAATCCTTCTGGTTCGACATTGCCACTTGAAGAAAGTGGCTCAGGTCTATACTCAGAATATTATGATTTAAAATTCACTGATCCTACTGGTATTTGGAGCATAACCTGTGATGCTATAAAAGTAGAAGAGGGTAAGACAATGTATGGTGGGTCTTTTACCAATGTCAAGATAAATCCTGTTAATCTAAAAATTGATTTGATTAATCCGAAGGGAAATGAATTAAAATATGGCGGAAAGACAAATTTCACAGTTTATTTAACTTATCCAAACAATGAACCCGTATCATCTGCTATAGTTTCTTTGAATTTTCAAGGTCAAAATATGGTATTATCAGAAATTGGGATGGGAATTTACAGAGCATTCTTACAATCTGAGGATACAGGGAGGTTCAATGTTAATGTCAGCGCCAAAGACTTGAATGAAAATACAGGTAATTTAGAAAAGACATTTACAGTAAAAGCTACTATGCTGGGATTCTTATACGTAAATTGGTTTGTATTACCATTATCTCTGGGATCTTTAGTATCTCTAATTTATACTTTTAGATTTTTCAGGATGCGGGTACCTGCACAAATCAATGATTTGGAAAAGAAATTGCACCAAATAGATGAGATGAGGATAACCGCTGAAAAAGAATACTTCATGAGAAAGATTGACGAGAAAACATTCAAGAATTTGATGGAAAATTATAAGCAAAAGAAATTAGAATCCCAAGTCATGTTAGCTGAACTACGTAAGAAGTTAGAAAATAAATCAAATAATTAATTTCATTGTTTTCTTTTGAATCTCTCAATTCTTATCTCATTATTGTTGTTCAGTTAAAACCCTAAAAAACCCAAGCAACAATTCTTGTTCTCCAATCTTTATAGGTCTAGAACTAATATCACAATAAACTAATTTTTTATCTTTTCTCAGAACTGGAATGTTTTTGGTAATAATTTTCTTTTTTTGTACTTGTTTTTTAAATTCCTCTAATATATGAGGTAAATCTTTCTTAGGATGAATGTCATTTACATTTAATTCAAGCAATTCTTTCAATGAATAGCCTGTTATTTTGCAGATTGCAGGGTTGGCAAATATTAATTTCTTTGTTTTAGTATCAGCAATGAGAATGCCCTCAATTGCCCCTTCAAAAATTGTTTTATATTTTTCTTCTGATTCTTTTATAGCCAATTCCACCGTCTTTTGTTCAGTTATATTTCTTAGTACTGCAACTGAACCATTATAACTACTATTTGAAAACATTGGGGTCAATTTTGCTGAGTACCAACATATTTTGTTGTCTACTTTAAGCCAATATTCGAATCCGTAAGGTTCCCCTCTTTTGTTCTTCTTTAAACCTATTTCAATTTGTTTGTTAATATGGTGCGGCATTACTTCAGAATATTTTTTTCTTAAGAAACCTTCGGGGGGTACAAAAAAATTAGATGTAATTGGTGCATGACCAAATATGAACTTGCCATTCTTGTCAAGTAGAAAAATAAAATCATCTAAAGAATATATTACATTTTCAAATACTGCCTCGGATTCTCTGACTACCTCAAGCATTCTTTTTCTTTCTGTGACATCCCTTGCGATAACCTGTACACCGACGATCTTCCCTTCGTCTTTAACTGCCAGACCGTTTATTTCAATAGGAACAAGGTTACCTTTTTTGCCAATAATCTCTATCTCAAACGTTGTGGGGTTTAAACCTCTGAGCTGTCGTTGAAATAGATTAATACATGTTGGGAGATGTTCCGCCGGTATTATTTTTTTGAAGTGACTCCCTATTAATTCATCTTTATTATAACCTGTCATTTGTAGAGTTCTATCATTAACGAACACGAATCTACCTAATCTATCGAGTAAAATAATAGCATCATATGAGAAATCAACAACATTTTTATATTTTTTTAATTCTTCTAATATTTTTTCCATTTTTTACACTAAATTATATTATAAAACTATGTAATATTATATTTTTTATTTGATTTAAAAATATCAAAAAACAATTCAAATGGTAAAATTTAAGTTTTGAATAACAATTCAATAAAGAATGATGTCTAAATTAGATTTGGAAAAATCCTATGAAAAAAAGAAGTATGACATAAGGGAAAGATTATTGGATTTTAAAAAAATTTGGAATAAATCTGATGAAGAAATATTCGCAGAACTATCTTTTTGTTTGCTTACACCTCAAACAAGAGCAAGAGCCGCTGATAAGGCTATAAAACATATGGTAAAGACTGGCATACTTTTTTCTGGGAATGAAAATCAGATTTATAAAGTATTGCATGCTTATGGTATAAGGTTTCCAGAGAATAAAGCCAGATATATAGTGAAAACAAGAGAACTGTTTAAAAAAGATGGAAAAATTGACATTAAAAATCAACTGCAAAATAATTCTGATTATGACAAAAGAGAGTGGTTGGTAAATAATGTTATGGGATTTGGTTTAAAAGAAGCCAGCCATTTTTTAAGGAATATAGGTTTAGGTTTTGATCTAGCCATACTTGATAGACATATCATAAAAAATCTTCTCAGATACAGTGTTATAGATGAAACTCCGAAAAGCTTGACAAAAAAACAATATTTAATGATTGAAGAAAAAATGAAAGAGTTCTCAAAAAAAATAGGAATATCTCTAGCAGAATTGGATTTACTATTTTGGTCAGAAGAAACTGGAGAAATATTCAAATAACTTCTATATTTGATTTTTTCATTTCATTGATGAACAATTGATATATCGGCAATGTTATTTTACCTTTGAATTCAGATTCTAAAGCAAGCATTCCATCAAAATTTTGTACGTTTAAAATTTTCTTAATTATATCTTTTCCGTCCATAGTTATTCTATCTACTTTTACAGGATCAGTTTTATAATATCTTGAAGCAGTTAAAGCCAAGATTTTATCGATATTATTTATTATAACTGTTCTATAACCGTTTAAGAATCTCAGCTGTGTTCTGAAATCATTCAATTCTTTTTTGACGGATTCTAAATCCTCCTTCAGTCTATTATCTTTACCTCTTATAATTAGTGTATCACAAAAATTATACAAAAATCTTTTAGAATCTAGGAGTTCTTCGGTAGTTATACATAAACTTATAGGTTTTACATCGTTTAATGTTATAGGCATTTAAATCACCCAATTATTTTATGGAACTAATACTTAATAATATTAAAGTTTCTCGATAAAGCGTCAAGTTAATTTTTACTAAACTTTAAATAAATAAAGGGTATTAGGTTGAAGAATAGTGATTTGAATGATTAGACAGCCGATAGTCGCAGTATTGGGTCATGTAGACCATGGAAAAACATCTTTGTTAGACGCAATTAGGGGCAGTACTGTAAATCTGATGGAACCTGGTCAGATAACCCAACACATAGGCGCATCATACATACCCATAAATGTCATGAAAAATTTCTGTAAAAAATTATTGGAAAATATAAAAATTGATATAAATATTTCGGGGCTTTTGTTCATAGATACTCCGGGTCATGAGGCATTCACAACATTAAGAAGGAGAGGTGGCTCTGTAGCTGACTTAGCAATCTTAGTAATAGACATAAATGAAGGGTTTCAACCACAAACAGATGAATCTCTAGAACTATTAAAGCAATTTAAAACTCCATTCATAGTTGCGGCAACGAAAATAGATTTGATCCCAGGATGGTATCCACACAAGAATGAATGTTTTATTGATACTTTTAAAAAGCAGAGCGAAAGTACTCAAGAAGAATTTGAAAAAAAATTGTATAATTTGATTTCACAACTTTCTGTAAAAGGATTTGAATCAGAAAGATTCGATAGAGTAATTGATTTTAGAAAGCAGATCGTAATTGCACCTACTTCTGCAAAAACCTTCGAAGGTATACCAGATTTACTTATGGCTTTAACAGGATTATCGCAACATTTTCTAAAAGAAAGACTGAAGCTTTCTAGCAAGGCAAGAGGATCTGTGTTAGAGGTAAAGAGAGTTAGGGGGTTAGGGACCACTATAGATGCTATAATTTATGATGGTGTTGTAAAACGTGGAGATTATTTGATAATAGGTGGGAAAGAACCTATCGTAACAAAAATAAAAGCATTGTTAAGACCACCTGCCTTAAAAGAATTAAGAATTGAGAAGAAATTTGAATCAGCAGAGGAAGTTCATGCAGCAGCCGGAATTAAAATATCTGCGCCCGATCTTGAAAATGTTATTGCTGGAAGTCCGATAGTATGTGTGTCTAATAAATCAGATGTCGAAGAAGCAAAAAAATCAGTACAAAAAGAAGTTAAAGAAGTTGAATTCTCAAAAGAAGGTGAGGGTGTTATAGCTAGGGCTGACACACTTGGTAGTTTAGAAGCTTTGATAAAAATATTGAGTAATAATGGCATACCGATAAAGAAAGCAGAAGTTGGTCCTATAACAAAACAAGATATAATTCAATTAGATTCGGTAAAGGATGAATTAAAAAGAGTAATTCTCGCTTTTAACATAGATATTTTGCCTGAAGCTGAATCGCTCGTAAGAGATCATAAAATTCCGATATTCAAGAGCAATATAATTTACAGAATCATAGAAGATTATCAAAAATGGTGCTCAGAGAAGAAGGAGAGAGAGGAAACTGAAAAACTTAGTAGAATTGTTAGACCTTGTAAATTTAGAATATTACCTGGTTTTGTTTTTAGAAAAAGAAAACCTGCTGTATTTGGCGTAGAAATTCTAGCAGGAGTTTTAAAACCAGATGCCCCGATAAAAAAAGAAGATGGAAAAGATATCGGGAAAATAAAAAATATTGAAAAAGAAGGTAAAATTATACCTGAAGCAAAAACTGGTGATAAAGTTGCTGTTTCTATGGGAGAGCCTACTATAGGCAGGCAAATAAATGAAGGGGATATTTTGATGAGCGTAATTACTCCTCAAAGTTTAAGGGATTTAAAAGAAATTTGGAACAGATTGCATGACGATGAAAAATCGCTATTGAAAGAATGGGAGTTGACTTAAAATTCTATGTCTTTTAATTTTCCTAAATAAGTTCCATCTAATAAATATAAATCAGTGCTGTTAAGATCTATAAAATTATTTTTTAGTAATGGTCCAAGTAATTCATCATGTGCTTTTTCTGTATTGATTGGCATTCCACCCAAAAGTTTATTGAAAGCAGGCATTATTATTACATTTAATTTCCCTGTAGTTTTAACTTTGAATCTTTTTTTTACTTTTTCTGGATCTATTTTTCCCTTAATCCATACTGGCTCTATTATCCTATAACCAAAACTATCCATAAATTGAATTATAGGATGTATGTGACTTGTAATTAAGAAATCACATGTTAAAAGTTCCTTGGAAGGCCAAGTGTGACCATGAAGAAATCCAAATTTTTTTATCTTGAAACCTTTTGTCCCGTGCAATTTTATTTTTTTAGGCAATATATCATTCAAATAAGTATCATGATTGCCTAAACAGATTTCAACTTTAATTTTTTTAGATAAATTTTCTAGAAATTCCGGTATTTCTTTTATTTCTTGATAACTTATTCCAGGAACATCATGTTTTATATCACCAATTATTACTAGTTTCTTAGCTTGAGTTTTCCATATCAAATTTTCTATTGTTTTTTCCATATTTTTGACTTGAGTTGGGATGTTTATCCCAGATTTGTAAAGTTCGTATTCTATTCCAATGTGTAAATCAGCTATCGCTAGAACTTTTATTTCTGGTATAAAGAGTGCTGGCTGGCCGTTTATGAATTTCATAATCAAGGTTTATTTCTTTAAAGAATAATAATTTAACCTATGCCTAAAACTATAGGAACTATAATTTCAGGTTTTGATGGTCCTTCAACAAATCAGTTTAGCTTTGTTATAAAAGAAGATTCAGGCCAGATACCAGTACATAAGGGTCAGTTCGTGCAATTACAGACAGAAGAGGGAATTCTTATAGGTAGAGTAGATGATATTGTAAAAACTAACCGTTATTTTATGCAAGCAGAGTCTGTAAGGGAATATGAAAGATCTGGCAGACCGTTAATGGAGATGTTTCCTGTAGATAGATGGGAATATCTAGTCGCAAAAACTACTGCGCTCGGCATATATAATAATGGATCGATGAAAAGAGTGACTTATCCACCTTCTCCCGGTTCTAACATAGATAGTATTGATAAGGACATATTATTTGATTTTTTAGGCCTTGATAAGAAAGGATTGAATATCGGCAAGATAGCATTTCATGATTTAGACGCAAAAATAAATCTAACAAGAACTTTTCATAAACATCTAGCCATACTTGCTATATCAGGTGCTGGGAAATCTCATTTAATATCAGTATTGTTGGAAGAATTGCTAGATAGATCCGATAGTGCAGGAAAGCCAGCAGTAATAGTTATCGATCCTCATGGGGAATATACCAGTTTTAAAAATGATAAAAACTATGCAGACAGAGTTAAAGTATTCGATAAAAAATCATTAAGTATTTCTGCATCATCGCTTTCTTCATATCAGATTACTGAATTTTTACCCGAAGTATCTTCTGTTCAAAGGAGAGAATTAACAAAAATAATAGAAAATCTTAGGAAGAAAAAAAGAAATTATAGTTTTGAAGAATTGATAAAAGCAATACAAGAAAGTGAAACAAAAAGAGTTACGAAAGATACTATGATAAGCTGGGTAGCAAGTCTAGAAGCATGCAAACTTTTCTCCGACTTTACGAGGCCCTCTATCGAAGAATTAGCAAAACCCGGGCAATTGAGTATAATAGATTTATCCGAATTCATCAGATTGAATGAAAAACAAATTATTGTAACTTTCTTCGCAAGAAAGCTTTTTAATCAAAGACATGAAGGTAAGATACCGCCATTCATACTTGTCATAGAAGAAGCTCATCAATTTTGCCCTGAAGGTGAAAAAAGACAACATTCGATATCAAGAGGGATAATAGAAACGATAGCAAGAGAAGGTAGAAAGTTTCATGCTTCTTTAGTTCTGATATCACAAAGACCTATACAACTCAGCACAACTGCCCTGAGCCAATGCAATACGCATATTTTACTTAGAATTGTTAACCCATATGATTTACAACATATTGCACAATCTAGTGAAGCTATAACTAGTGATATGATGAAAACTTTGCCGAGCTTGCAAGTAGGGGAAGCTGTTATAACAGGTAATGCCACTAATCATCCCTTATTCGTTCAAGTAAGACAGAGAAAAAGTAAGGAATGTGAAAGACTTGGAATGAGCTTTGAAGATGCTATAAATTCTTTTATAAATGGGAAGAAAAAATCTGAAGAAGATTTAGATGCTTTCATGTGATAATTAATGCGGTTTGAATTTGCGCCAGACATTCAAGAAAAGATAAAATCAATGCTAGATACTTTGAATTATGATTATTTTGATATCAATCGAATCGTATGCATGAGGAGTTATGGCTCAAAATCAAGAGCTATAGCAAGAATTTGGGGTCTGTCTAGAGTATGGCAGAAGGCGTTGGACGTTAAATCTCATTATATCATTGAAGTTATACATCCCAGATTTGATCGACTAAATGATGAAGACAAAGAAAAAACACTACTTCATGAAATTCTACATATACCAAAGAAATTTTCTGGCGGACTAGTACCGCATGAATGTTTTGGAAAAAGAATTGATCAAAAAAGAGTCGATGAATTGTACAAGAAACATTTTAAGAAGGGATTAAAACTTTGGTAACACCATCTTTTCCCTTATCTCTTTCTAGTCTGTATAAGTTACCAGTTGCTGCTTCTTCTAATTTTTCATCGTGCGTTATTAAAAACACTTGGTCAATAAAATTATCCATACTTGTCTTTAAAGTTTCTGCTAGATCTTCCACAGCTTTATTGTCTAAATTATGTGTAGGTTCATCTAAAACCAATAGTCTAAGTTGTGGAGCGAGAACAAGTGAAAATGCTACTCTCAAAGCAAGACAAGCTATAGAACGTTCTCCTCCAGATGCTATTCCATCTGCATTTACCCATCGATCCATTGTATCTTTCAACTGTAGAATATAATCACCTTCTTCTATATTCAATGCGATATCTGTAAAGTCTTCATAAGGATATAAATTTGGCCATATTTGACTCATAGCATAATTTACTGCATCTACGAATTCTGTCCTAAGTTGAGTTTGTGTTAATTCGATTGCTTTTTCGAATATTTTTAAATCTTTGATTATTTTTTCTAATTTTAAAACCTCTTGCTGCTGAGTTTCAATCATTTTCAATTTTCCTTCTTCTTCTAACTTTCTAAACTCTTTTTCTTTAAATGACATTTCTGAATTCTTCTTACGTTCTTCTAGTTCAGATTCCTTTCTAGAAAATTGAGTAAAGTCCTTTCTTATTTTATCTATATCTTGATCTTTTAGCCCACTTTTTATCTCTGTTATTTTCCTTCTTACATCTTCCATTTTAGAACTCAAAAAATTCAAACGAGTTTTTTTGTCTTCTATCTCTGATATTCTTGCATAGAGAAGTGATAAACTTTTTTCGTCTTTTTGATTTCTATCAATTTCTTTTTGTAAATTTGAAACATCAATTTTTATTCCATTTATGTTTTTTTGATATATTTCAAGTGTTTTGATTGATTTTGAATACAGTTTTTTCAAATCTTTTAATTGTGATTGTAGTTCATCTAATCCCTCAACTTCTTTAGTTATTTGCTTGAATTGATCTATTATATCCATCATCGATTTGAAACTTTCTTCTCTGATATCCCTTTCTTTTTCAAGACTCTTGATTTCATTCTCAATTTTTTCTATTCGTTCTTTCTGGTCTTTAATCAGTTTCCTCTTCTTTTCTGTTGATAATTCTGAATTACAAATAGGGCAGTGGTCTTTCAGATGATGAATTTTTTCCAGTATTTCATTGGTTTCAGCTAGTTGGGTTGAAAGTGTAGTTATTTTTTTGATTAAATTCTCTAAACTTTCTTTTTCCTTGTTCATTTTTTCTAATGGTTTTTGCCCATAATTCTTTTTTATTTCAGTTATAACTTCATGCAAAGATAATTTCTTAGAAATATCAGATTCTAGTTTTGTTATTTTTTCTTTCTCTAGAAATTCAATTTTTGTTCTTGATTCTGTTATTAATTCAGTTAATTTTTCTTGTTCTTTCCTTTTCTCAGAAATTTTATTTTCAAGTTCTGTTATTTTTTTAGAGAATTCATTAAGATTTTCTTCTATATTCTCTTTAGTTTTACCTTTTAGTAAATTCTCTATTTCTGCGACGAATTTTTTATTTTCTTCTATGGCAGATTCGATTGATTTTTCCTGTTCTTTGTAATAATTCGAATCTTTATTGAGTTGTTCAAGCCTTTGCAGTTCCCGCTCTGTTTCATTTTTTTGTTTATTTATAACTTCTATTTCAGCAGACGATTGCAATTTTTCTTTTCTTATCTTTTCCAAATCATCAGTAAGAGTTTTAACAAACTCTTTTAATTTTTTAATATCTGTCTGTTCGATTATACTCTGTTTACCTAACTTTCTTTCAACAAGCTTATTCATCAAAGAAACAGCAGAAGACCTAGCTTTTTCAAATTTATCTATTGTTAAGAGATTATCTATTTTTCTCATTCTTTCTCCACGAGGTAACGTCAGAAAATAATCTAATGCATTTTGCTCAGAATATATTGCTTTAGAAAACAAGTCATAGTTCACCTTTAATATCTTCTCTACTAATTCAGTTACCCTCTGTGAATTGGGAGAATCTAATAGTTTGTCTCCTTCTCTTATCTCAGAATAAGTTGTACCTTTACCCTTTTCAATAGTTCTCATTACAGAATAAGTTGTGCCATCAACATCGAATTCAACTTCAACTTCTGCTTGTTCTTTAACAGTGGGCTTATTCATTATAATATCGTCAAGTTTAATTTTTCTTGCTTGAATATCTGGAAATGTTCCAAAAAGGCCAAAAGATATAGCATTCATTATAGTTGATTTTCCGCTGCCGAGAATTCCAACTAAAACATTTGTTCCATCAGAGAAATTAAGTTCTGATTCTTCATGCGAACGGAAATTTTTCAATTTAATTCTGGTTATCATTCAATCGCCTTAAAATTGCCGGATAAAGTAGCCTGTTTACCAGTAATTATATTAAAGGCTTTTTCAGTTTCTCCATCACTAAGTAATTTGAACACATTTTCGCTATCAAAGGACGAACTGAAATTTAAATTTTCTATATTTTTCTTAAATATCTGAAGACCCATTTCTTCAACAGATAATTTTCTATTTCTTAAATCTCTTAACAACTCGATTTTTCTAGTCATTTCTGGTGATTCTAGTTCTTTTGAAAAGTTTATGAATGCTTTATCGGAATATTTTTTCTCAATTTCTCGAAGTTCTTTTTCTATGATATTTGTTTCTTTACCGATTATTTTTACTTTAATTATGGGTTGCTTTTTAAAATCTTGGCTAATTATTTTTTCTATTTTTTCTTCAATTTGACTTCTGATAGTTGTGTCAGAATTAAGATTAATTTCTTCATAAAAGAATTTTCTACTGTTTTCCAAGGGTATGAAATCGGTTTTAATTTCATTATCAATACTCACTTTATATAATCCTTTCTGAACTTCTGACTCTTCTTTCTTTAATTGAGTGACAATTGTGCTGCCTGGCAGTAGCAATATAGTTTTATCAATCTTTGTTAAATCTCTTGTATGAACATGACCATCTATTATCATGTCGAATCCTTTTGGTAAGTTTGACATATCCAGTGTTGGTGGCTCTAAGGGGGAATAGACATACGGATCAATACTTTGATGCATCATGAGTATGTTAAAACATTTCTCTACTGGTTTTGGATTCCATCGATCTAAAACTTCTTTTGCATATCTTTCTGGTACGCCAGACATACCCTGTATAGCTACTTTTTTACCATCTTTTTCAAAAATTAACCCATTGCAATGAAGATGAATAAGAAAACCTGTCTTTTCTAGAACTTGAATTGGATTTATTTGATCTTTAGTTCTTCTTTCATGTGTTCCGTGCAAAGCTATAACAGGAATTCCTGTTAGTGTTCTTTTAGATATTTCGTCTAATTCCTTTCCAATTTTCCCTTCTAATTTAACATTTTTGTTGTCGGCTAATAGAGGTCTAGATAGAACTTTTAATGCTTTTGCCCATGTATCTGTTCTAGGCATTCTAGAATCGAATAAATCTCCTGCAATCAAAATCAAATCTGAATCGAGACATTTTGATATAGCCTCTTCAGCATTATGAAAACTATCTTCTTCCGATTTTGTATTCCATCCATAGCCAAAATGAAAATCTGAGAGAATTGATATCAACATCGAATGAAATTATGTCTATAAAAATATTAAGCTTAGTTTATTCGTAAGTCGGTAAATAGTTTACTTTAAGTGTATCGACTAAAACTAGTGTTTCGTACTCCCTTATAAGTCTTGGAAATCTGAATTTTATTTCCTTTATGAATTTGAATAAATCGTGTACTGATTTTAACATCAGCTCAATGTCTATGTCACAGATTCCTATCTCATCAACGATATAAACTACTCTAGGATCATTCTTAAGATAGGCTTTGAATTTATTGAAGCCTTCATGAGTCACATTTGTTAGATAAAATAATATTTTGTAATGCATTAGACCTAACAAATTATTGTTTATCAGAGGCCTGTAACCAAGGATGACTTTATTATTCTCCAATCTTTTTATTCTATAGGCAGCAACTTTTGCTGATATATTTAATTTTTCAGCTAATTTTACTATTGGTATTCTTGCCCCATTGCAGAGTTCTATTAAAATTTTCTTATCCAACTCGTCTATTTTAACAGATTCTTTTTGTTCTCCAATTGATATCTCTTCTGTCTCTTTAACACCTAGTAAATATCTGTTCTGAAAATGAGTAACATTTATTCCAAGAGACTCTTTCTTTTCTTTTATGAATTTTCCATACTTGTACAATAGTTCTTGTGTTATTTCTTTTAAATTCTTCAAATCTTTAGTCCAACAAGCCATAAGAATGTCGTAATTTCCTTCAGATCTTAAAATCCAATTTATTCTAGGATTTTGTATTAGTTCTTTTAGCATTTGAGCTTCTTTCTCTTCTGTTAAATTCTGAAGTTTTAGGAAGATTCTTCCATATTTGTAGCCCAACAAAGGAAGGTTTATAATAGGATAAAACCCGAGAATTACTTTGTTTTCTATGAGTTTATTTATCTTATAATCAACACCTTGTTTGCTTAAACCGACCTTTTTTGCCAGTTCTGAGTTTGTTTGGCGAGCTTTAAAGTCTAGATTAAAGAGTATTTTATTATCTTTTAGACCTAATTTTAATTCCTTTTTACTAATATTTTCTCTCATAATTTTACTTTAAGTAATATATATTTAAATATTTTTCTTTTTGCCTAAATTTTACTTGTAATCGTTTTATTAAGCTAGATATATCGTTACTTGATAGTGATTAAATGTCAGATAGAGTTTACCTAAATGAATCATCTTGTAAAAAATATGTTGATCATGAAGAAGAATTATCCAAGTTAGCAGCTCGGGATGAACAAATATTACCTTTTATTGCTTCATTATTTCAACCAAATAAAGATAAAGTTCAAGTCGCTATAGGATGTGGTGGCGGTAGAGATTTTAAAGAAGATGTTCTAGGAAAAGATTCAAAAATAGTTAGAAAAATTGGATTGGATTATTCATCATATATGTTAAAACTTTGCAAAGAAAAATATCCCCATGTTGAAGTTATAAAGGACGATATGCGTTCTCTGAAAAAATTAAAAAAATACTTACGTAGTGAAACAGGGCCTATCATTTTTACTTTATTGACTAACTCTTTGGGCAATTTAGAAATGGTTGATAGAAGAAGATCTCTTATGGCTATTAGAGATTGCATGAAAGACGAAGATTTACTTATTTCTGAGCTCTATAGACATCCGATAGAGGTTGCAAGAGATCCGAATTTAATACCAGAAAATTTTATTAACACTAAAGTCAGGACTATCGATTTTTCAACGAAAGAATTAGGAACTGCCATACCATTATATAAAATGTTTCCATATGTTTTAGCTGCAAAAAATCCTGAATTATCTTGGATCTTACATGTATTTGACCAACAGGCATATTATGCCGAGATGGATTTCATTAGAAATGTTATAGGCCAAAGTTTACAAACAAATTATAATTTTGAAACAAATAATATAGAAGTTTATAGACCGAGAGATAGAAAATCAGTTTTTTTAAGAAAAACTCTACGAAAAATTACAGGGAGAAATGCAAATTTTAGCGATTATTTTGATTTGGTTTTATTCTCTCACAGATGGACTGGAACTGAAATGGCACGTGATTTTATGGAAGCTGGTTTAATAGGTAATTGCTACGCTGGACAAACCATGTATATTCCTTGTATGATACGTTATAACGGTAATAAAGACTTCAAATCTGCCTGCGAAAGATATGACGCAATGTTTCCTGGGTTAGCTGAATTAAAGAAAGATGATAAAAAATAGAAACTTTTTAATACTTAATTAATCTAATTCTGTTGTGATTGGAATGATCGGTGAATGCCTTCCAAGTTGAACTAATTCTAAATCTTTCTACTCAATTTGCTAAATTTCTGATAAGGGGCAGTAGTATAGTTTGGTCCAGTATTCCAGCCTTGGGAGTTGGAAACCCGTGTTCAAATCACGGCTGCCCCATTTAAAGTGATTCTATGATAACATTCGAAGATTTCAAGAAAGTTGATATGCGAGTTGGAAAGGTATTAGAAGTAGAAGATTTTCCAGAGGCAAGAAATCCTTCATACAAGCTTAAAATTGATTTTGGCCCAAAGATTGGCATAAAAAAATCGAGTGCACAGATAACAAAATACAAAAAAGATGAATTAAAAGGTAGACTAGTTTTAGCTGTTGTCAACTTTCCTCCAAAGCAAATTGCCAATTTTATATCAGAAGTTTTAGTTTTAGGTGTACCAGATAGAAATCATGACGTAGTATTAGTGAGACCCGATAAAGAAGTTGATATTGGAGTTAATTTATATTAAGGACAAGTAAACTTGCCCAACAAGCATAAAAGTATAAGAAATATAGTTTAGAAAGTGAGTGCGATGAGAAGCCGGCCAATGATCAAAATTTGAAAAAAATTTTACTTAGAGCCTTTAATAAAAATCAGATTATCATCCTTTCTCAAGTTGAGAATAATACCACCGAAACAATCACGTCCATGCTTACAAGAATTTCCAACTGTTCAAACACTTCCCTATCCACTCTAAAATTTAATTCAAGAGTTCTTAAAAAATTAAATTTGATATCATTCGGTAATTCATCGAATTCTAAAACTGTAAGATTGACTGATTTTGGCAAACTCATTGTCGAAATAATAAGAGGTGGTTAGAATGAAAAAATTGAATATATTTCAAAAAATTAGACATAGCGATAAAACAAAGGATTTAGTGAATCTATTGTACGGTGGTTTAACTGCTACCGCAGCTGATATAATAGGAAAAATGGAAGGTGGGAAACAACATTTTGTCGAAGGGTATATACAATATGGCCCAGGTGGCAATTCTTTTTTTATTAAAGATCCGCATTGGGTTACAAATACCTACCAGGATGTGTTCACAACTACTGCATTTTTGATGGGTCTAATATACTTCGGGTTGCGCCTAGGATATCATGAATATAAGATGTACAAATATAATAAAGGAAACCAATTTTAATCTTATTACTAAAAAATATCAAGTGATAAAATGTCAGAACAATTGGGAATGACTGTAAAGAAATCAGAGAATTTTTCTGAATGGTATACAGAATTGGTTCAAAAAGCAGAATTAGGAGATTATGCTCCAGTGAGAGGATGTATGGTTATAAGGCCTAATGGCTATGCAATCTGGGAAAATATTCAGAAGATTTTAGATCAGGGTTTCAAAAAATATGGTGTGAGAAATGCTTACTTCCCAATGTTTATACCAGAAAATTTCTTAAAAAAAGAGGCAGAACACTTTGAAGGATTTGTTCCTGAATGTGCATGGGTGACTATTGGCGGAGATAAGGAATTAGAAGAAAGATTGGCGTTAAGACCTACGAGTGAAACAATAATAAATTCCATGTTTAACAAATGGATAAGGAGTTGGAGAGACCTACCGTTAAAAATCAACCAATGGTGTAATATAATAAGATGGGAAAGTTCAACTAAATTCTTCGTACGGACAACCGAATTTTTATGGCAAGAAGGTCACACTGCCCATGAAACAGAAGAAGAAGCAAAAAAGATGATGTATGATATACTAGAAGTTTACAGAAGTTTTGTCGAAGATTATTTAGCAATACCAGTTCTCGCAGGTGAAAAAAGTGAAGGGGAAAAATTTGCAGGAGCTGTTACTACAACTGCTATAGAATCTCTAATGCCAGATGGGAGAGTTATACAGATGGGCACTTCACACAACTTAGGGCAGAATTTTTCCAAAGTCTTTGATATAAAGTTTTTAGATAAAAATAATCAGACAAGTTATGTCTGGACGACATCATGGGGTGTTTCTACTAGGATGATAGGAGCACTGGTAATGATTCATGGTGATGATAAGGGTTTAATCATGCCTCCAAAGATTGCATACGCCCATGCTGTAATCATACCTATATTCTTCAATGAAACTGACAGAAAAATCATTTTGAAAAAAGCTGAAGAGATAAAGAAAAAATTAGAAAAGGAAGATTTGAAAGTAATTGTTGACGATAGAACAGAATACACCCCTGGTTGGAAATTCAATGAATGGGAATTAAAAGGTATTCCTCTAAGAATTGAAATCGGCCCTAAGGATTTAGCGAAAAAACAAGTTATCATGGTTAGAAGAGATAATTTTGAAAAAATTAAGGTCACGGATAAGACTTTAGTCAAAAATGTGGTTAAAACACTAGAAGACATACAAAATGAACTTTATAATAAAGCCAAAAAATTCTTAAACAGTCATATAACAACTGTTAAAACCTTTGACGAATTCAAGGAAGTTCTGGGAAAGAAAGGTGGTTTTATTAGAGCATGTCATTGTCTAGATAAGAAATGCGAAGAAGATATAAAAAATGAGACTGGAGCAACGATAAGAATGATTCCGTTCAAAAAAGAAAAAACCTATTCGGGATGTATTCGCTGTGGAAAACAGTCTAGAGATGTCGTATATTTTGGAAAGGCTTATTAAGTAGAAACTATTTAAATATGTATAATCCAAAATTTAATAGAATTCTAGGTGATTTTCCTTGGAAGAAATAAAAGGTGTAAAAACAGGTACCACAACAGTGGGAATGATATGTAAAGATTGCGTAGTTTTAGCTGCAGAAAAAAAAGCTACTATGGGTTATCTTGTAGCATCGAAAGATGACATTAAAATAGTGCAAGTTATGCCTCATATCGCAATGACACAGGCTGGTATGGTTGGTGATGTGCAATCATTAACAAGGGTTTTGACAGCAGAATCTAAACTCTATGAATTAAGAACCAGAAAAAGGATAAATGTTAACTCTGCCGCAACATTATTAGCGAATATACTTTACGGTGGTAGATGGAGCTTCTTCCCATATATGGTTCAAATCATATTAGCAGGATATGATAATACTGGTCCAAATCTATTCATACTTCATCCTGATGGTTCTAAATTAGAAGAAAAGAGGTTTTTTTCAACAGGTTCGGGTTCTCCGATGGCTTTTGGAGTTCTTGAAACCTTATACAAAGAAGGACTTCCAGTAGAAGAATGTAAAAAAATAGCTGTAATGGCTGTTAGAGCTGCTGTAGAGAGAGATATAGCATCTGGTGGAAAAGGCATAGATGTCGCTATAATAGATAAAGATGGATTTAGATTATTGAAAGAAGACGAAGTTATGAAAATAATTGAAAATATAAAGAAAAAGTAAATTAGTCCTTCAAAAAAACTAGTGAAACTATGGAAATTCTTAATAAAGTAAAGTCAAGTTTACCGAAAGAGGTAGTTGATAGAGTAGAGTTGGAAGGATGCGAGATAGTAGTATATACAAAAGATAAATTTTTCTTCCTTGACGCTTCTGAACAAGTCAAAGGTACTGTTCAAGAACTGAAAAAAAGGATTGAAGTTAGACCTGATAGCAGTCTTTCATTACCAACAGAAGATACCATAAAAAAAATTAAGGAAATCGCCCCTGAAGAAGCAAAAATTAAAGGAATTCGTTTTGAACCCGAAAGAAGTCTTGTTATAATTACTGCAGAAAAGCCTGGTTTGGTAATTGGTAAAAGTGGTGAAACATTTAAGAAAATAAAAGAAGAAACTTTATGGGTTCCAAGGATAGAAAGAGTTCCTGAAATCACATCGAAGATAGTAAAATCCATTAGAGAATTGTTAACTACAGAAACTAAATGGAGAAAAACATTCCTAAAAAAGGTTGGTAATAATATCTTTTCAGACAAGGAAACGACTAGAGACTGGATTAGAGTTACTTGCTTGGGTGGTTTCAGAGAAGTTGGAAGATCGTCTATGCTTATAGAAACACCTAAATCAAAGCTATTAGTTGACTGTGGTGTTAATGTAGGTGGCTCAGATCAAAATAGATTCCCTTACTTGAACACTAAAGAATTCGATATGAATGAGATAGATGGTATCATAATTTCTCACCCTCACCTAGATCACTGCGGAATGGTTCCTTATCTGTATGAGCATGGATTTGATAGTCCATTTTATTGTACGTCTCCTTGCTTAGATTTATTTACGATGTTATGCTTAGATTATATCGATGTTTTACAAAGAAATGGTGTTCAACCACCTTTCACAGCAAGGGGTGTAAAAGAAGCTGTAAAACATTCTATAACACTTGATTATGATGAAGTGTCTGATGTAGGAGCTGATGTAAGATTAACTTTCCAACAAGCTGGTCATTTATTAGGTTCTTCACAAGTCCATCTACACATAGGACAGGGTATGCACAATATTGTTTACACTGGTGATATAAAATTTGGTAGAAGTAGATTGTTTGACCCTGCATTCACAAACTTCCAGAGAGTTGAAACTTTAATAATGGAATCAACTTATGGTGGCCCAGATGATGTGATGCCTAGAAGAGAAGAATCAGAGCAACAAATGATGGATATAATAAACAGAACTATGGAAAGAAAAGGTCAGGTACTCATACCATCATTCGCAGTGGGCAGGGCACAGGAAGTCATGGCAATATTATCTGAAAGTAAATTTGCATATCCAGTCTTCATAGACGGTATGATATGGGATGCTACGGCTATTCATACTGCCTACCCAGAATACATGTCAAACGAGATGGAAAGAAAGATATTCCAAGGTGAAAACCCATTAATGAATGATATATTTAGATACATAAAGTCTGTACAAGAAAGAGAAAAGATTTGGGCAGAAAAACCCTCTGTTATTGTTTCTACTTCCGGTATGTTAACAGGTGGTCCTGCTATGGAGCATTTAAAAATGCTTGGTGAAAATAAGAATAACACGCTTTTATTCGTAGGTTATCAGGGTGAAGGTACGATGGGTAGAAGAATACAAAGAGGTTGGAGAGAACTTCCTCTAACAATAAATGGAAAAAATCAAGTTATGAAATTGGAGTTAGAAATTCAAACTATAGAAGGTTTGAGTGGTCATTCTGATAAGAATCAATTGATAAATTTTGTTAATAGATTGAGATCTAAACCAGAAAGAATATTGATTTGTCATGGTGAAAATGCAAAACCAGTTTATTTAGCGAGAACTCTTCATAAACTATTTGGTATGGAAACAAGTGCTCCAAAGAATTTGGAAACAGTAAGATTGAGATAATTAGAAAGGATAACCTAGACCTAGAGTAAAACTATAAACATGATAACCATCTGTTGTTGTATTATAAACATCGACCATTGCTTCTCTATAACCTTCTGTGAAATAAGGTGTTGAATCGGGTGGTGCAGCTATTCCATATACATTTCTCCACCAAACTATAACTTCCCCAGTTTCCTTAGGAAGGAAAACACTATTCATGAAATTGTCAAATTTATTCAAATCTGTTGCGAACTCATAAGTTTTGTTGAGTCTGTCTATAGTTTTCACTACATCTCTCACCTTAACACTAAGCAGGGCAGGATTCCATTTAGATCTTATAGTGTATTGTGGGAAAAAATGTAAGAAAGCCATGAGTAGTATTAAACCAGTTATCATCACTTCAATTATACTCATTACACCTTTCATTAAATCACATTTGTATTATCAATTCTGCTAAGTCTATACTATTAGAAGATTTCAAGGCAACTATACGTTTCACTGTTGCATTTAGAACTTTTTTGGGGAATTTACTCGGAAAACAGTCAAGAAGAAGTTTTCTCTGGCCGTCAGTTTGACTTATATTAAAAACGTATATTATAAATGGTTTGTCCATGGCCAACTTATTCTGAACTTTTTGAAATTCACTATCAGTATTACCACACATGATTTCGAGTTTGTTCACTTTATCTAAAGAAATAAGGTTCGTTTTATTAGAAGTTTCATCAGATAGACCTATTCTCAATACTTGATTATCTGCTAGATGATCCCAGTTAATTGGATGTCCATTATCATTAATTAAAACTTCTGAAATTTGATATGCCTTAGAGCGTAAGTCTTCTTTCTCCACCTCTTGAATATAATTAGGTATATTTTCTGCATATGCAAAATAGACGTAGACTATTAATCCTATAAAAAATATGAAAGAGGCTAAGTACTGCATGGTCAATTGTCCTTTCACTCAACCACCAAGAAAACCTAGACTAACTAGTATGAAAAAAGCACCTATAGTAGCAGCGGTTAAAATGAGACTATGTTTTATTCCTGCTGTAACAGAATCTTCACCTATTTGACCTGCTACTAAACCACCCATGATAGATTGTATGACACTTATAGAAAAGAATAAAGCAAGATAATAACAGCTTATTCCACTCTTATCAACTCTAAATACAGAACAGATACTGAAATAAATACTACATGGCATACAACCAGGACCAGTAACTTGTAAACACAATCCACATGGGTTACTTATTCCGCCCCCCATTCCTCCCATTCCTCCTTCCATTCCTGTATTTTGTATAGTTAAGGATTTGAAAACGGGTATCATAAGCCAGTTTATACCTACTATTATTCCGATGAAAACTACAGAAATTACATACATAGCAACGACATACTGATTTAGTGCACTCTTTCTTTCCTTTTCTGTATCCTGGATAGTCATCATCGTGTTTGATAATGCATCTAGTGTATTATCTACCGATCCACCAGACTTATAAGTTTCGATTATAATTCTGAACATTTTTTCTAAAGTTTTACTTTTCTTCAACCTTTTCTTAGCCTGATTTAATACTTTTATTATAGGAACATTCCATGATATCTGATTGGACATTTTTTGTATTTCTGGTGTAAGTAATCCATAATCTCTATGATTGGTAAAAACTATGGCTTTATGTAGAGGCATACCTGCCCTTGTTGCTTCGACCAAATCTCTTAGAAAATGTGGGAACTTTAATTCTATTTCCTTTACTTTTCTATAGGAAACATAACTGAAAATTAATTGTGGCGTTATTATGATGAAAGAAGATAGTATTACTGTATTTCCTAAAACACCTAAATCTCCACTTACTACACCAATAAATATCATTATTCCAGAGAAAATAATGCTGACTATCAGTATCTTTCTCTCTTTAGCTAATTCTATTTTTGCCATTATTCGCCTCCAGGGGAAGCGGTTCTAATAAGTATGATAAAAGCAATAGATATCAGCGGTACGAACATGAATATCAAAAAGAATTGAATATAGATGATATTTGTACCAATTATTCCCGTGAAACCTGACATTACAGAAGTTAGTATTATGAAGAATATTGTACCAAGGACTAATGCTGTCAAATAAATTTCTAAGTATACTGCTAGTGAATGTGAAAACTCATTCAATTTTCTTCTGTAATTATCTAAAAAACTCCTTGATTCTTCTCTAAGATAAGTTGTTAAATCACCACCTGCTCTCAATGTAGATAATATAGACCAGAATAAATCTCTTAAATCTCTAGATGGAGTTCTATCAACAGCTTTTTCAAGACTATCATATATATTCAAACCAAACATTTGCATATCAGCAACTATTCTTCTTACTTCATATGCGATATCACCATATTCTTTGAACCTAGAGAATATTTCGAATATTTTATGCGGCGGTAATCTAGAACTTGATATCGTTGCTAGGTATATACCTGCAAAAGGTAAGTTCCTTTCAACAGAACGAGATCTATCTCTAATTATAAATTTTGGATAATTGATAAACAGCAAGAAAAAAAGAATGCTGATGAAAAGTGAAGTAGTAATCGCCATGAAAATACTGAATAAAAAATCTAATCCTAAAAATGCGAATATAAGTGAAAACACAGGTAATTCGATAATGAATAAAATCATGCAAATGAAGATTGAGGAAGATAGATATTCTTCTAAAGTTTTTTGCATCCCACTTCTTTTTAAGTCTTTTTTTAAATCAGAGAAAAGTTCTAAGTGTGGGTCTAGATGTTTGCTTAAATAATGCATGGCCATTCTTTCTAAAACAGACATCAGATTTCACCAGATATTATGTCTAGAACTTTTTCTGGAAAGTCATAGTACAAATTAGCGATACGGCTGAAATCTTTATAATCTGTTACATTTCTTTGTGTCATCCAATATATGAGTAGCATTCTTCTTTTCAGTTCTTCTATTATTTTCTTCTCTGATATTCCTGTCTTTTTTATTAGCTTACCGAGTATAATGCTCTTGTTTTTTATATCTATCTTATCTTTGTTAGCATCCCATTCAAATAATTTATTTGTCTTTATTCTTTTGTGCTTGTGATCAAAACCATAAATCTCAAAAATGCTACTTATCTTTCTTATGTTCTGTCCTCTGTACCTCATTTTAGTCAAGAAAACCACTAAATCTAAATTTTCTAATAAACTTGGCGGCAATGAGATTGGTGGTGTAATTAACCTGTTCGTTAACTTTTCAAGAGAATCAGCATGTATAGTAGCAAGGGAGGGGTGTCCTGTGGCCATTTGTTGAAATAGAACATATGCTTCTTGGCCTCTGACTTCACCTACAATAACATAATCAGGTCTTTGTCTTAAACTCTCTTTCAACAAATCGAATAAATCAATTTCTCCTCTTGTTCTCCCAACTTCTGTAGCTATAGACACCCTTGCCACATGCGGAACCCAGTGGGGATGAGGTAAAGTAAGTTCCGCCGTATCTTCAATACTGACTATTTTCATTTCCGGTCTTATGAAAAGAGAAAGAACATTAAGGAAAACTGTCTTACCAGTTGCAGTTCCGCCCGAAACTAATACACTGCAACCATAATCCACAGCCAGCCAAAGGAATGCCATTGTAGGTATGTCGGCAGTTCCAAATTTAATTAAAAGGGTTGGTGTAAATGGTGATTTAGTGAATTTTCTTATAGAAAAGTTAGAACCTCTTCTTGCAATATCAGTTGCTAATGTTCCTTGTATTCTTGAACCATCAGGCAATGTACCATTTAATAGTGGATCTATGATTGATACTGATTGCCCACATAGTTGAGCTAAACGAATTAAGTATGAATCCAATTCATCTGGATTGTTAAAAACGATGTTTGTCGGTATGGAACCGAGCATTGAATTTCTGTGAAAAACAAATAATGGTATACCAGTTCCATCACAACTTATATCTTCTATATCCTGATCTTGCATCAATGGTTCTATAACACCTAATCCTAAGAAATCTCGATTGACATAATAACCGAAAATTTGCTTCTCTGTTTCTGATAATCTTATTCCAAAATAATCCAGCAATTTAAAAGTCTGATTACGCAAATAGTCTTTTGCTTCTACCCTCTTTAATTTTGTTAAATCTACGTCTAATTTTTCTTCTAATAAGTTTTTAATTTTCGCAAATAATTTCCTCAATTCTGGGCTTAATTTCGGTTCAATCAATTTGTATTCATAAGATCCTTTTTCTTCATTCCATCCTATAGCAGTGTAAGCAAATACAGGCTCTCCTTGTTGAGGAGCTTGAGGTATGAGAGAGTAAGAAGTTGTAAAAGTAGTGACTTCCTCTTCAGCTTCTATTCCAAGTTTGCTCACTTTTTTTGTTTTGAAGTCTGGTATTTCTACACTCTCAAATTTTTCTTCTTCAGGTGGAAGTAATCTTAGAGCTCCTTTGACTTCTAAAGGTCCACCAGAAAATTCTGCTTTAATAGGAACCGATATTGGACTTATTCTTATTCCTTCTTTCTGCATCTCGAGTATATTCTTATAACCAAAGACCAGTTTTTTGAATATTTTTCTCTTGTTAAGCATCAACCAAACCTTATTATTTTATTTATATTATTAATTTGTATTCCGATTATTTTATTTTCGCTTATGAATTCACTTGTGCCTGGAATTGTATAAGTTTCATTTAGATTGAATATTAATGCTTGTTTGAAAAAAGCTTCTTCAGCATACAAGGTTGTATTGAGCCCTTTGCTACTTATTTGAACTCTGTAGAAACTGCCACCAACTTGAGATGGCAAATCTTGAGTTATTTGTACATCATTGCATGATTTACAGCTTGTGCCTGTAATTATATCAGTAGTCACAATATCATTCACTAGATCGGTTGTCGTCTTACCTATCCTCTCTTTAAAGTATATATTTTGATTGTAGAAGTAGTAACTAATTGTGGTAAATAAGCTAAATGAAATGGCAAAAAATAAAATAAACTCTACTATGAAGCTTTGACCCTTCCTCATCCCTCTCAAACAATAATATTGATTTCCGTGATAGTTAAACTTTCACTCGGTATTTCTCTTGATCCTATCCTTTGTATTCTCATGAAACCATAGGTTGTTGTTTTTTCTGTGTTACCACTGGTATTAAGGATAATTTTGTAATAATGACCATTTGTATCATTCAAAGTTCGATACCAAAGTCTATACCTTATTTCTAGTTTATTCTGGGTTTCGTTTGCTGCAGCGAAAATAACAGAAGGGGAATCTAAACCTAAAGTAGCTGTTTTATTGGTATTTGGTGTGTTTAGAGGAATCCAGCACTGTTCAAATGGTAATGTTCCACATTGAGCTATGTTAGAGGCTAAACTTTCAAAAACGAAAACAATGCTATTGTTCATATAAGAATTAGATAAGCTGGGATAAATTGTAAATTTGCCAGGCACTTTTAAAGTTAAAGATTCTTCACCACCGCCTCTTGCAACATTTCTTATAGTTTCATCCATATTCTGGAAGAAATTATACACATCATCTAAAGTCTTCATGTCTTTCTTTTTCTGGATCATTGTCAGTGCCCAAGGCAGAACCATGGCTATAACTGCTAGTAATAAGACTATTATTATTACGATTGACACTAGTTGCACTTGCCCTTTCGACATTTATTCAACACCAAACTGTTATTTTTACAGAGTTGCTTGGTGATATGATTAATACATTGTTTGGCTGATTTACCTGGACTGGTGAAAATGAATTAACTTCTGAATTGTGTGGGATAATAGTCTTACCAAATGCACCTACTGCCTGATTATTAATTAAAACATTAACATCTGTTGCTGATATTGTATCGGTTCCATCATTTGACAACACCAAAGTAACATGTGTTCCGTTGCAAGAACTTCCAAGAACAGTTACAACTTTCGCCATTCTACCGCTTAAAATGTTTGAAACAAAAAGATAGGAAGTTCCTGCTAAACCAATGGTTATAATAAGGAGTATTATAGTCGCAATAATAGTAGAAATTCCCTTCACGTTAACACCATATGGTTACTCTAACAGAATTGCTGGGTGACACTATTAATAAACCTGTACTTCCTGAAAGACTACCCATAGTACCTACAGGACAACCAGCAGTAGTAGTGTTAGAGCTTGCAATAGAAGTGCCAGGATTTATAGGAACTAAGTTTGGATAGCATAAAGTTCTATCCGCATTATTAACGAGTATTTTTAAATCATTGCTAGTTATCTGCTTAGTTCCATCATTTCTTAAAACAATCAGTAAAGCATTATTATTACAAGTAGAATCTAGAAGAGCTACAACTTTTTCCATCCTACTACCCATTAAATTAGAAATAAACATGTAGGCAGTTCCTGAGAGAGAAATAGTAATAATTAAAAGAAGAATGACAGCTATAATTGTCGATATACCTTTACTCATTTCCTTTCACATTGCAAACTAAATAGCAACTATCAGCACTGTACTGTTCCGCCGACTGCGTTGGATGGGCCAACTATTCTGATTTCATTGAATCCGTTTGTAACTGCAGTTCCATTGAACCTACAGGTTTGTGTAGTTCCAGCAGCTAAAGTATTTGCTAATGTGCATGTTGCTAAAACCACTACTTGTGCTCCTCCTGTTAGTCCATTTGAATAAAATGTTACTCCACTCCATGTTATTGATGTAGTCCCATCATTTCTTATCAGTGCATATACATTGTCTGTAGCTTGATCACAGTAAGCATCTATTAATGCTATATTTTGTGACGTAGCTCCTGTTATCAATCCTGACATGTATAGGTATGCTACTGATATCAATCCTATGGTAATGACTACCATTATTATAGTTGCTATAATTGTCGATATTCCTTTCATTTTTTTACCTCCTATGGACAGTTTACCGTTCCACCGACTGCGTTGGCTGGACCAATTATTCTAAGGTCATTTGGACCTGTTACCCCTGCAGTTGTGACATCACAGCTTGTTGTTGCCCCAGCAGCTAATGGTAATGCTGGAGTACATGTTCTTAGAGATGATGAACCACGTAAAACAACATTTAGATTTGCGTCGGCTATACTAACTGTTCCTATGTTTTTAATTAATGCTATAATATGTTTATCTGATGCTCGACAGAAAGCATCTGCCAATTGAATGTTTTGTGTAGTTCTGCTTGTTATCAATCCTGACATGTATAGGTATGCTACTGATATCAATCCTATGGTAATGACTACCATTATTATAGTTGCTATAATTGTTGAGATACCTTTCATTTTTTATCCTCCTAATTTATCATAAAATTAAATTGGTCTGATTGTTCTTAAAGGTTGACTTGTGGGAAGAGGCCTAAATTGAGGCAAAAGTGGTCTGAGCGGCATAGTTGTAGTAGAAGGTCTTTTTAATCTATTGCCTATCTCGTCTAATAACTCAAGCATAGAATCATTCTTTTCAGTCATGGTCTTATTTATTTGCACCATTTCAGTTAATTTATCCACGACAGGTTTCATTGCCTCTTTTGTGACTTCAGATGATTGCTCTTCTCCAGAATTCTTAATAAAATCAACTATTTCTTTAATGTTAACTATCAATTCTTCAATTTTTCCCGGTAATCTTGAAAGTTCCATCCTCAATGAATCGTTGGCCTTAACTACCTCGTCCACAAGCATTTGATTCATTTTAATGATTTCCATAACGTCCTTGAATATGTCTTTCTGGTCAAAAGCAGGAGATGATTCCAATCTTTCCATTCTTTGTTCCAATCTTCGTATAGGAGACATGGGGATTAATTCATAATCACCTTCTTGACGAGTATCCACTATCCATTCACCTTTTAATTAATTCAATTTCCTTGCTTAAATTACTTACATCCTGTATAAAATTTTTTTATTCAAAAGAATCATTTCAAATACAGTCTTATGGGTATAAATCCAACCTTCTTAATTTTTACAGGTTCCCATTCTAGAAACTTATGATCGACAATTATTATTCTAGTTCCTTTTTTTACTTCTTTCTCAATTTTCTTCTGTAATTTTTTTACTACTGTTTGAGAAAGATAAGCAACTATTATCGTAGCCTTAGTCAAATCTTGGTCAAAGATATTTCCTTGTATTATCTTAACATTCTTCATGCCTATAGTTTTTTTTCTTGCTAAAAGATTCAACAGCCAATTATGTTCTATGCCAACTACCTGCATTCCTTTTTTAGCTACTTCTTTCAGAATTCTACCGTTACCAGAGCCTAGATCATAGAGTACATCATTTTTTTTAATGCTAGCGAAGTCAAGAATAACTTCTATCATTCTTTTAGAACTGGGGAAAAATATTGCAAACCTATTTTTTATAATATAGAGCCAACAAAAAGAGAAAAAAAGAAAAAGTGAAAACCAGATTACATTCATGATTTAATTTTAGTCAATCAAATTAATATTCTGGCATCTCTCCTCCCATACCACCTGGTGGCATTTGAGGCATTCCTCCACCTTTGCTAAGCTTTGATGCTGAAATGATATCATCTATTCTAAGTATCATTATAGCTGCATCTGTTGCTGAGTTTATCGCTTGTGTCTTAACTTTTAATGGCTCTATTACACCGAGTTCAAACATATTAGAAATTTTGCATTCCAATACGTTCACTCCATTTTCAGTTTTTTTCTGTTCATGAGCTGCTCTCAAATTCACTAATGTATCGATTGGATCTAAACCACCACTCTCTGCTAAACTTCTTGGTATTACTTCCAATGCATCTGCAAATGCATTTACAGCTAGTTGTTCTCTTCCCGAGAAACTTTCTGCATATTTTCTTAATTCTCTAGCCGCTTCTGCTTCAGGTGCTCCACCACCTGCTACTATTTTTCCAACTTCAATTGCTGATGCTAATGCCCCTATCGCATCTTCTATAGCTCTATCAATTTCATCAACAACATGTTCTGTACCGCCTCTAACTAGTATTGATACGGCCTTTGGATTCTTGCATTTTCTTATGAAAGTCATTTGCTCGTCTCCAATCTTTACTTCTTCTACAAGCCCTGCATAACCCAAATCTTCTTTCTTCAAGTCATCTAGATTTGTAACAATTCTTGCTCCTGTTGCCTTTGCTAATCTTTCCATATCTGATTTCTTCACTCGTCTATCTGCCAATATTCCTTTCTTTGCAAGATAGTGTTGAGCTAAATCATCTATTCCTTTTTGACAAAGTACAACTTTTGCTCCCGATTCTGCTACTTTTTCAACCATTGTTCTTAACATTTTTTCTTCCTGTTCTATGAATTCTTGTAGTTTGTTAGGATCTGAAATCTGAATTTGCGCATCTGTTTCTGTTTCTTTTACTTCTAATGCTGCATCTAATAAAGCAATTTTAGCGTCCTTTATCACTTTTGGCATTCCTGGATGAACGACTTCTTTATCTATGACTATACCGTCGATTAATTCTGTATCTTCAGAAGAACCGCCATGTTTTTTCTCTCTTTGAATGTTCTCTGTATCTACGACTATTTTGCCATCCTTTTTCTCTGCAACTTGTCTTATGGCTTTTACAACTAAATCTGCCATTTTTTCCCCATAAGCGTAAGCAGATTTACCACTCATACTTGTCATTGCTATTTTTCTCAAATCATCGACATCGTCTAGATTGATTGGTTTAGAAATTTTCTCCAATGCTGATAATGCTTTTTCTCTAGCTAAGATGAAACCTCTTATTATTACTGTTGGATGAATTTCTTGTTCTAAAAGGTCTCCTGCCTTTTTCAATAATTCACCAGCTATTACTACAGCCGTTGTTGTACCATCACCCACTTCTTCATTTTGTGTCTTTGCGACTTCAACCATCATCTTAGCGGCTGGATGTTCTATTTCCATTTCTTCTAATATCGTGACACCATCGTTTGTGATGACTATGTCACCTATACTGTCAACTAACATCTTATCCATTCCTTTAGGACCTAATGTTGTTCTGACAGCATCAGCTACTGCTTTAGCAGCTGCGATGTTATTTTCTTGAGCACTTCTACCTCTTGTTCTCAAAGTGCCTTCAGGTAAGATCAAAACTTGTTGACCTCCTATCTGTGCTAATTGTGCCATTACCACACCTCCATAAACAAATTTGATTATGTGTATGTAGGTATACAAGTATTTAAGTTTTTATACTCTAGGTTCTGTCAATAACAGTTCTATTACAGCAAATTAAACTACTTCAAAATACCTAGTCGATATCTAATATGATTTATTGAGTCAATTATCTTTGGTGCTGAATTTATTATTCCCCAACTTCCCATTATTCCACTTGTGATAACGAAACCCAAAGATAAATCCATTATCCAATTTTTGCTGATGAGAAATAACTCACCATTCCATAGATGGTCAATTATTCCAAAAAGTGCACCTCCGAGAAACATCAAGTTAAGCCAATGGCTTTTTTGGTTCTTCGTATGTCTATTTCTTATAAACTCGATTAAAGTTGCTATCGTAGGTATGATGTAACAAACCATAGATTTAATCAGGATTTTAATATAAATAAATTTTTGGTTCAGAAATTACCTTAATTGTTTATTCACTCTTCTCTTTAATCAATTTATTCAATTCCTTGGAACTTCCTAATTCTGGCAACTCACTCTCAAGAACAATCGACACTCCATCTATAGCTTGTTCGCTACTTTTCTTGACTACAAACATTTTCTGAGAAGAAAATATAGAAGAAATTCCTTTCACTTGAGAAACAACTTTTTTTATTTTGATTGTATTATTTGAAAGTCCTGTGATCAAAGAATCCTTATCCTTACCTATTATCTCAAAGCTCGCAGAAGAAACAGCAGAATTATCAACCCCTATACGAGAGAATTCTAAAGAAACTTTTTTCTGGAATTCACTCTTCGGTTCAATATAAATTTTTTCAACTCTCTCCATTTTATACGGAGTTTTCAAATCAACACCAAGTAATTCTTCCAATCTTCTAACAGTGTCAACAGTTGGGTTAACTCTTTGATTTTCTATTTCATACAAAGCTTTCTTAGAAATACCAATTTCTCTAGACAATTTATCCAGACTCATGTTTAGTTCCTCTCTCTTCTTCCTCAGATAAGTCGTATTAATGACAACTGTATGTTTTCCCTTTATGGCTTTAACTTCAGGAATTATTTCTTCTTCTATAATGTTATCAAACATTTCTGGAGTCACAACAGGCAGTTGAAATCTAGAATATATTACATTATCGCTCAATTCTCCACGATTGGTTTTTTCCGATACAACTAACGGATAGCCTGATGCAAAATAGGAAACAGCTCTTAAACTTTGAGCATGTTCTTCTACTAGACCATCAATATTAGTTAATGTCTTAATCAGCATCAAAAAATCTTTTCTCGCAGCTATATCAAAACATCCTTGAGTAACGAAAAGTTGAAATTCATTTTTAGCTAAAGTGTCTGCTAACCTTTTAACAAGAAAATCTTTATCAAACATTTTTATCTTAATTATATGAAAATGAATAAGTTTATAAAATAGTGTGTTTGTGGGTATACTTCTTATAATATCTAAATTTAAAATTAATTTCACAAAATTTTGGCAATGTATCAAAGAGAAATTAGCTATTTCGAAGCTGGGTCAATACTAAGGGAATATGTAAAAGATCCTAAGACTATTGCTCATTCTTATAGGGTATCTTTTGAAAGTATGGATTTTGCCTCGAGGCATAGATTAGTTGGGATAGATTGTAATGTTGAAATGGCTGGAATCGGAGGATTATTACATGATATAGGCAAGGAGTGGAGAATCCACAGAGAAAAGATAGTAAGAATAATACCTGATCAGTCTGCTATTGGCATTTTTGATGAACCAGATATACACCCCGTTATTGGCGGGGAAATTTTGGAAAAGATAGGGCTGCCTCAGTATGGTGAAATAGCGAGAACACATGGACTTGCCGAAGAATTAAGGATGACTCATGGAATACCTGGAGACTTTACACCAAAAACTTTATGTCAAAAGATAGTAGCGTATGCAGATTTTCGTGTGATTAATACAAGACCTACGAGCATAAACCAAAGAATTGAGTGTTTACAAGGAGCATATGAAAGCAAAAAGAGTTGGGAAAAGTTGAGAAACCTACAGAATGCCATTCCAAGAATCAAAGACTTGGAAAGGGAATTAATGGAACTGTGGAGTAAAAGCACTTACCTTCGTACTTATGCAGATGATGTAAAAGAATTCGTTGAAAATCAAAATAAAAATTAGTTTTTTAACTATATCATCTTCAAATATATTGTTAGTAGATAGTTTTAAGATGGACCGGTAGCTCAGCCTGGTAGATGCTTTCGCAATAGAAAGCGCTGGTCTTATAAGGCCTCTGAGCGTAAAAACCAGTGGTCGCGTGTTCAAATCGCGCCCGGTCCACTTTTTATTTCTGCATGTGGATGCCAAGTATAGAAAAACTGATCTATGAAAAAACCCCATCGAAAATCTTGGATATGATTTGCCATAAAATTATCAAGTTCTGGCCAAGTATGATATGGGCAACTAACTCCACGAAAATAGAAAATACCTGTTTCTCCTTGCGGTTTAAACTTATAGACTTTATTAGTGGAAGGATCTTTTTCACCTCTTCTAGAAAACCATTCAATAAATTCTGTCTTTTTATCCTTACCTAAAGTTTCATACAAAGGTACGTAACAAAGGAGTTGTGCAAGAATTCGTTTTCCACCTATGACCCAATCATAATAATCCCCCTTTCTCAAAGGAGACATTCTATAAGTTTTGTGAGATAAAATTCTATGTGGTCCTCCTGGGATTTTGTATTTAGTTGTAATTGCTTCATAAGATCGTGCATTGAGTTCATCCATAAGCGTTTTTATAATTTCATCATGATCGAAATCTTTACATGTTGAAATCACTATGTAAGCAGTATTTCCTACTGGAAATGTATTGACCAGAGTATGACTTTCTTTTAGTCCCATTCTACAAGTCAAACCGATACTCGTTTTCTCAACTTTTGGTTGTATGCAAGTTTTCATCAATAATCTATCTTTTGTTCTCTTTACTAAATCGAGTAAAAATCTTTCATCAGATAATTTCGGATTATCGCAATTATACAAATCCAAAATACAATTTTTAAGAATCCAATCTTGTTGCATCCAGTAAAAAATGAATTTCAAATGTAATTCAAACTTTGTTGTAAATTTCCTAACAACAAATATTTAAAATTACTTCCTTGATTTCTAATCATGACATTAGCAGAATTGAAAGAAACTTTAGAAAGGATAGGACTTTCATCAAGTGAAACAAAAGTTTATCTTAATCTGTTAAGAATCGGATCTAGTAAAGCTGGTAAAATCAGTAAAGAATGCCAACTAAATAGAACGACTACTTATGATGCCCTCAAAAGACTTCAAGAAAAGGGTCTTGTAAGTTATGTTGTTAAAGCAAATAGAAAATGGTTTGAAACAGTAGAACCAATGAGATTGCTTGATTATTTGAAAGAAAAAGAGGATGATTTGCAAAAAATTCTTCCAGAACTACAATTAATCGATAAAGTACCGAAAGAAAAACATAATGTAACCCTATTCTACGGGTATAGGGGGATGAAATCCATTTTACTGGACTTGCTTCAAGAAGGTGGAACAAGACTTGTTATGGATTCTGAAGAACAAATGGCAAGAAAAATGCCTCATTTTGCTAAATTTTTTATTAAACAATTGGATGAGAAAAAAATTACAGTTAAACATCTTGTTAGAGACAACAAAGAAGTAGTAGATTGGTGGTATGAACCTTCAATAAAACCTTCTAAAGGAACCGAAGTAAAATTTGTTGATAAGAAAACACCATCAGATGCTGTAATAGAAATTTATGGAGATAAGGTAGCAATATGCATTTGGACAGAACCTCCAGAAGGAATCGTTATACAGAATAAAACAATAGCAGATTCATTCAAAGAGTATTTTGAAATATTATGGAAAACAGCAAAAACAGAAAAAGAAATAAAGAAAAAATATAAGATTTAATAGTCTTCATGAGCAATTCTGTTTATGTGATATAATGAAATTGAATTACACACTTTGGCTGATAATCATAAATATTGCAGTTTTTGTTATCGATATTCCTCTTTCAAATATTGATTTAATAAAAAATTCATATGGTGACGTAATAACAGATCTATTCGGCTTAAATTCACAGAATTTGTTTGCTTATGGTTATGCATGGCAACTTGTTACTTATATGTTCGTCCATTCAAGTGTATTACATTTATTCTTCAACATGTTTGGTTTGCTAATATTCGGACCGAAAATTGAATATACGATGGGAAAAAGAAAATTCTTGACATTTTACTTAATCTGTGGGGTAGGTTCTGCACTGTTTTATATGCTGGTTACAGGAATAAGTAATATTCCAATGGTTGGTGCTTCTGGTGCGATATTTGGTGTATTAACAGCCTATGGAGTAATGTATCCTAAAGATATAATTTATGTGCAATTCTTCTTACCTATGCCAGCAATAGTTTTTGTTATAGTTTATGGACTTTCACAATTGATATTTGGCTTTGCAAGTTTGCTGGCACCACAATTAGGGGGTATAGCATATTTTGGTCATGTAGGTGGATTGATCACTGGTTTAATTCTTGTAAAATTCTTCGGGTTTAACCGTAAAAAAGTTAGATATTATTGGGAATAAATTAGTGAATAATATGGAAAATAAGAAGTATGAGTTCTGGACTGATAAGATAGCAAGAGAGATAATCGAAAGAAAAAAATTCCACTTTACTGATAATCCTATACTAAAGTTTAATAGTTATGTTGTAAAAACTTCGGCTTCTTTATCAGGGGTTTTGCATATAGGAAGATTGAGTGATACTATCAGAAGTGAAGCTGTTCATAGAAGCCTGAAGGATATGGGAGTTAGAACTCAATTGATTTGGGTTGCGGAAGATATGGACCCATTAAGAAGGATTCCAGAAGGGGTATCAAAAAATTATGTTGATTATATCGGGATGCCAGTAACTGATATACCCGATCCGAATGGTTGTCATAAATCTTATGCTGAACACCATGCCTCAGAATACTTTAAAGTTCTAGACGAATTTGTTTTGAGTAAGATGAAAAAATTCTCGATGCGAGAAGAATACAAGAAAGGAAACTTCAAAAAATATATAAAATTTCTCTTGAAAAACGTTGATGAAATCATAAAAATTCAAAATGAATACAGAGAAACTAAACTTCCTAAAAATTGGAGTCCATGGAAACCTATTTGTGAAAATTGTGGCAAAATAATAACTTCAAGAGTTACAAAGTTTGAAAATGGCAAAGTTTTCTACAAATGTGAAGATTATTCATTTGAAAAGAATGTTGCTAAGGGTTGTGGTTATGAAGGCGAAAATAACCCATTGAAAGGAAATGGTAAATTAATGTGGAAGAGTGAATGGGCTGCACAATGGGCCAGATGGAAAGTTTGCAGTGAAGGCGCTGGAAAGGAATATCAAGTGCCAGGTAGTGCATTCTGGGTTAATGGCGAGATTTTAGAAAGAATATTAAATTTTCCAATGCCTGTGCCAATTTTCTATGAGCATCTTACTATAAATGGCAAAAAAATGTCCGCTTCTCTAGGAAATGTTGTCTATCCTTACGAATGGTTTGAAGTTGCTACTCCCGAACTTTTGCGTTTGTTGTTTTTGAAGGATCCTATGAGAGAAAGAAACTTCAGATGGACAGATATTTCAAATTTGATGGATGAATATGATGAATTAGAAAAAATTTATTATGGAGTGAAAAAGGTTGAAAGTGAAAGAGATTTAATAAATTCAAAGAGATTATTTGAGTCAATCCAAATTAAACCTTTACCTAAAAAATACGAACATATTGCACCCTTTTCTGTATTTGTAGAGATTGCTAAAATATTGCCAGAAGAAAAACAGATGAATTTCGCGATTGATAAGTTGAGAGAGTTTGGTCATTTGAAAATTGTTAATTCTGAATTAGAAAAAAAGATTAAGGATAGGTTAGAATTAGCAAAAAAATGGTATGAAAAGTTTGGTAAACCAATGATAGTTGAATTCAAAGTTTCTGATGTTGAAAAAAAAGCAATAACTGAATTGATAGAAATGATTAATAAAGAAGATGATGGAGAAAAATTACAATATGGAATTTTCGAAATTGCAAAGAAGGGTGGGATAAAGCCTGTAAAATTCTTCCAATTGATTTATAAAATAATTCTAAACCAAGATAAAGGACCTAGATTAGGGCCATACATCATTGAAAGAGGAAAAGAAGAAATCATAGAAAAACTTGAAAAAAATATTTGATTTCCTAACATTTTTATTTCTTTCTTATGTAATGTATAGTATGGTTTTTTTCGAGGAATCTAAAATATTCAAGGATGAAAATATCCTTTCCCCAGAATACTTACCAGAATTTCTGCCGCACCGAGAAAATCAGATGGAAAGAATAGCAAAAATAATTACGCCCGTAAGTCATGGCAGGACTTCACAAAATGTATTCATCTCAGGTGTGCCAGGAATAGGCAAAACTGCATCTGCAAAATTCATATTCAGAAAATTTGAGGAGTATTCAGAAAAGGTCAAAACAATCTACATAAACACTTGGAATTATAACACTTCATTTTCCATTCTGACAAAACTCGTCATAGAATTAGGATTTTTTGCACAGAGGAGAGGCGTTTCGAAAGATGAAATAATGGACAGGTTGATAGAAGCAATAAAAAAGACTAATAAGTCACTCGTTATCTGTTTGGATGAAGTCGATCAATTAGTAAAGAAAGATGAATCTGCCTTATACGATTTATTAAGATTAAATCAATATGTAACCAACCCCATCGTTCTAGTAATGATATCAAATTATCGTGATATTTTTGCTGAAATAGAGCCTAGAATTAAAAGTAGTTTAAACATAGAAGAAATAGAATTCAAACCTTACAATTTACAAGAAATGAAAGATATTTTACATGAGAGATGTAAGTACGCTTTTAAGCCTAGTGTTTTAGAAGAAGGTGTGATTCTTCTTTGTGCGAATCATGCTATAAATAAAGGTGGGGATGTTAGGATTGGATTAGAATGTCTCAGAAAAGCAGCTAGAACCTCAGAGGAAGAGAATTCAGATAGGATAAAAGTAAATCACGTAAAGCAGATATTAAATGAAACCGGTCCTGTTAAGTTAAAAATAATGAAGGATAATTTGACCGGCGTAGAAAAAAATATAACTGATTTATTGTCTGCATTAGGAGAAGTAACATCCACAGAATTCCATAAAAAATATGTAGAAAAATTTGGTCAAATAAGTCAATTTGGATTGAGAAAACATATTATACATCTGGAAAATATTGGAGTGATAAAAACCAAGGAAAGTAGAGAAGAAACAAGAGGTAGGAAATACTTTATAAGCTTAGTTGAACGTAAAGTTTTTAAGTAAATATCATCATTTTACAAACAGCGAGGTAGAGCAGCCTGGAGTGCTCGCAGGGCTCATAACCCTGAGGCCCGTGGTTCAAATCCACGCCTCGCTATACTTAAATATTTTAAATTCTACCATCATTTCATGATTTATGAAATGCCACGTGTTGGACAAGATTTTGCAGGCTGTGGTTCTGCGAGTAAAAGGGATAAATGGTATTTTTTAAATTTACATGAATATCCTAAACTGTTCAATGAAAGAGTTTTAGAACATTTGTATGATTGTGGACCTTTGACATTAGAAGAGTTACAAAAAAAAGAAATGGGGATAAAGGATATTGTTTTTGATAATATAAAAGCTGAAATTGAATTTGGCTCTGTTGAAGCTTATAAACAAAATGGTGTGACTAAGTACAGACTTACTGAAGAAGGAAAGAGTATAGTAGAAATGTTGAAGGAAAGAGTAAACACATGGGAAAATGAAAAAAGACTTCGATCTGATTGATTTCTATCCTGCTCTTCTTCCAGTTTTCTTCTCAAGTTCAACTTCAGGGACAACGTTCTCGATTTCTTCTAGTTTAGATCTCAATAAATTTATTCTTTGATCCAAATCATCCAAATCTCTTTGATATGCAACAGAAGCATCAACGGCTTTACTGACTTTTTGAGAAATAGTAGATAGATATTTTGATATTATGTTAACTTGTTGTGCTATTGTCTCAACTCTTTCCATTAAAGAATTTATCTTATCTCTTTCTTCTTTGACTCCCTCTTTTTCAATCTTTTCGGGTTTTCTCTCTTTTTTTACAAAAACTTCTTCTTCATCTCTGGAGAACATTTTGTCACTGATTTATCTATCAATGGTAAAAGATTTAAGTAGATAGGATGAAGATTTTTTTGACCGGAAAGCCTAGAAGTGGTAAATCAACAGTTTTGATGAAAATTATTGATATTCTTAAAAAGAAGAAGTTGAAAATTGGAGGATTCATTTCACCTGAAGTTCGAGAAAGAGGAGACAGAATCGGGTTTAAAGTTATCGATATCAATTCTGGCAAAGAAGGGATACTAGCTAGTATTACACAAAAAACTGGTCCAAAAGTTGGAAAATATCATGTAAACTTAAATAGTTTTGAAGAAGTTGCATTAGACGCACTGGATTTTGCGATGAAAGAATGCGATATCATATGCATTGATGAATTAGGAACGATGGAATTATTTTCTCAAAAATTTAAAGAAAAAATGGATGAAATATTAGAATTAGAAAAAACTGTTATCGTGGTTCTTCATATAAATCTCGTCGAAAAATATAAAAAGTATGGTAAAATTATTCATGTTACTCCTGAGAATAGAGAAATATTGCCTAAAGAAATAGTCAATATGATATATGGGTCCAGCCAGAGTTGGACTGGCCTCTCTGCCTTGTAAGGGCAATGTCCTACCGATAGACTATGGACCCTTGTAATAATCCTTAGAATAAACAATTTTATAAAAATATTAAGATTTAAAAAGAAGGTAAATTGGAAACATTTGCCACTATATTAACAATCTGTCTCACTTCTAGTCTTGGTTTCCATTTAAACATACCGTCCCACATTTTTATCGTTCCTTTATCCCCATTTATCGTAACAGAATACTCGCTCCCGTTCAAGTACTTTATTTTTGGTACTACTGAAATACATCTCAAAGAATCAGGTTTTGTCACGATAAAATCTTTGTACTTCCCATTGTTTTCTAGATGTCTACCTCTAATGATATGATACCACAAGCCATTGATATACTTAAACATCGCTTGTTTTAGTTCAGAACTGTATTTTGCTGTAATATGCATTAAATGCCCTGCGTCTAGAGAAATAGATGTTAATGTAGCATTCAACAGTTTTTCTAACACTTCTTTTATTTTATTTGTGATTATATCAGTGCCTCTGTATATTTCTAATATGCCTAATTCAAAGTCGATAAAACAATAAACTTTTCTCAAGACTCTCTCTTTTCCGTTGTTTCTTAAATATTGTATGACTTCGTATGCTTCATCCGAAAAGGCTCTTTTTAAACCAAGTTCGACATCTTCTTCATACCATATGTCTACTTCTATCTCATCATTTCTATACTTAGATTCCTTTGCTCTAAGCCAACAACCATTTTCCTTTTTATCGTTTAAGGATGTTATTATATCATCCTTAACTGGTAAAGGTTCTATTTTAAACAAACTTACCGTTGTCATATTTATTCTACCTCATTAATGTCTATATATTAGATATACAACATTTATATATTAATATTATTTAAATAGTATTGGGGTGAAGTTGTGATGAATGTATTTGAAACATCGAAAGAAGTGGAATATGATACTAAAAACACGAAGAGAGTATTGGAAGTATTGAATAACAGTATGAGAGGTATGACGATAACAGATGTAGCAGGCCAGTTAAAATTAAACAGACATACAATAACCAAAATATTAGATAAACTATTGATAGAGAAGAAAATGAATTACGACGAAAAGGGACCAGCAAAGATATTTTATTCAAGTGGCTCTGGAAAATTCGTAGGCAGGGTGGATCAGGGTAAATTTGATACACTCTGGATAGACATTTTCAAACCAAAATATGTGGAGGAGGAAGAATTCATAAGAATAAACCAGACAAAGCATGACCATCTTATTAGATCGAGCAGCAAATTCAGGTCAATAGGAGCTATAGCCATTAAAAAAAGAAACTTAATAAACTTGATAAGAATACTGAAAGATGTAGCAAGAGACGAGTTTGGATTAAAGGTTTAAAGAGTTAAATTTCAATAAATCTAGAGTGTTGTAATGACCAATCAAAAGGATTTTCAAGAGAAATTATTACTCTACCAACTATTGGAAAATAAAGTCAATTCTTTGATGAAAAGAAGAGAAATGATTCTAAGTAAAATAGTGGAAACAGAAACTACAATCAATTCATTAGATGAGTTAGATAAAAGCAAAGACGAAAATATTTTGTTTCCATTAGGATCAAACACGTACATACAAGGTATGATAAAAAAGAAAGAAAAAATTATAGTCGAGTTGGGTGCTAATATAGCTGTAGAAAAAGATACTGAAAAAACCAAAGAAATACTCCAAAGTAGAAAAAATAACTTACAGACAAGTTTACAAACTATAGAAAAAGAATTGGTAAATGCCAGTAGAGAAATGGTTAAATTAGAACCTGAAATAAGATCTATGGTCGAAAAAACCAACGCTTCTTCAGAAAAGAGTGCAGGTTAATATGTTTGGTTTCTTGAAAGAAAAACTATCAAAAGTAGTCAAAAAAATATCTGACAGGGTTGAGAAGGAAGAACCTGTAGAAGAAAAAAAAGTAGAGGAAATAAAACCAGAATTAGAGGAAAAGGAAGAAACTAAGCTAGAAGAAAAAAAGGTAATTAAAAAAGGTATAATAAAAAAGGCTTTTGAAAAAGTAACAAAAAAAGTTGTAGAAAAAGAAATCTCTGATAAAGATCTGGAAGATATCCTTGACGACTTGGGTATTAACCTGTTGGAAGCAGACGTGGCTTTTGAAGTAAGTGAAAAAATAAAAGAAGATCTTAAAAAGAATTTAGTTGGCAAACAAGTGAAAAGAGGTCAAGTAAAAAATATTATTATAGATACATTCAAAACAAGCTTGTCAGAAATTTTAAATGTAGGTAAGATTGATTTAAATAATCTTGTTAAGAGTAAAAAACCTCTCCTTATGTTATTCTTAGGTTTTAATGGCTCAGGAAAGACAACTTCATTGGCGAAGGTCGCTAGCTATTTGAAAAAAGAAGGATTTTCATGTGTTTTTGCCGCAGGCGATTCATTCCGTGCAGCTAGTATAGAACAACTAGAAGAGCATGGTAGAAGATTAGGGGTAGATGTCATTAAACATAAGTATGGAGCTGACCCGGCCGCTGTTATATTCGATGCGAAAGAGCATGCTAAATCTAGAGGAATTGATGTTGTACTTGCAGATACAGCTGGTAGGTCACATACCAACAAAAATTTGATGGACGAATTAAAGAAAATTACTAGAGTTGATAAGCCGGACTTAAAAATATTTGTCATTGACTCTTTAGTTGGGAATGATGCTGTTCCACAAGCTAAAATGTTTGATGAAGCTGTAGGTATAGATGCAGTCATATTCACGAAAGTAGATGTTAATGAAAAGGGGGGTTCAATACTTTCCGTATCTTATATATTGAAAAAGCCTATTTTGTTCATTGGAGTTGGCCAGAGTTACTCGTCTATAAAAGCATTTAAACCTGAAGAATTTATTGAAAATATAATCTAGATGGTTTATTATGGATTTTGGAAAGAATCTTAATAATTTAGTCAGGAAAATATTAACAGGAAGTACTGTAGATGCAAAAGCGGTTGAAGAATTAATAAAAGGGCTACAGAGAATTCTACTCGAGAGTGACGTAGACATAAAATTAGTTTATGAACTTTCAGAAAACATAAAGAAAAAATGTCTAAAGGAAGAGATACCTGCTGGATTGACTCTTAGAGATCAAGTAATGAAAGTTGTCTATGAGGAATTGGTAAAACTTCTTGGTGAACAACAAGTGGGACTTTTAGGGAAAAAAGGAATTATGTTGCTAGGTCTTTTTGGTTCTGGAAAGACTACCACAGCTGGCAAACTTGCAAAATATTTCCAGAAACAAGGATTAAAACCTGCAATGATAGCTTGTGATTACCATAGACCAGCAGCAATAGATCAACTACAACAAATAGGTGAAAAATTGCATGTTCCTGTTTATGTTTCAAAGGAAAGAAATCCTTTCAATGCATTAAAGGAAGGTATGGAAAAATTAAAGAGTTATGATATCATTATAGTCGATACTGCTGGGAGAGATGCATTGGATAAAGAACTGGCAGATGAATTAAAGAAAATGTATGAAATTTTCAAACCTGATGAAGCATTACTTGTTATACCAGCAGATATAGGAAAGATAGGCGGTAGGCAAGCAGAAGAATTTAATAAACTTGTTGGAATAACAGGCGTGATAATTACAAAAATGGATGGTACAGCTAAAGGTGGTGGTGCATTATCTGCATGCTCAGCAACTAAGGCTAAAGTCAAATTCATCGGAACTGGAGAGAAATCAGAAGATTTAGAAATTTATGATCCAGTACGTTTTGTTTCTAGATTACTTGGAATGGGTGATTTACAATCTCTCCTGGAGAAAGCAAAGGAGTCTGAATTTAAAGAAGAAGATATGAAAAAAATTTTATCTGGAAAATTTACACTCAAGGATTTCTACGAACAAATAAGTGGTATGCAAAAAATGGGGCCATTAAATAATGTGATTGATATGATTCCTGGTATGGGTCATTCGATCCCTCAAGAAATGTTGGAAGTACAGGAAGAGAAACTAAAAAAATATAAGTATATCATCGACAGTATGACAAAAAAAGAGAAGAATAATCCGGATATAATAAACAGCAGTAGAGTCAAAAGAATTGCAGCAGGCTCTGGCACAAGCCAAAAAGATGTAAAAGATTTGTTAAAGCAATATGATCAGACGAAAAAATTGATGAAAAAAATTGGTGGTGTGCAAGGATTAAAACGTGGTGCATTAAGGGGATTTGCCAAGAAGTTCGGGCTTAACATCTGAACTCTGTTCTGTTTTGGTTTTTGGTAGAATAGTTAAAATACCAATAACTCCACCGAATATTCCGCCAAAATGTGCTAGTTCTCCTATGCTATCTGGCAAATTTACTATCATCATTATAAGGTTCATTAAAAAATAGAATAAAATTGCGATAAACATTGGGACTTTTATGTTTTTAAATGTGAAGAAAACTACAGGTGCTGCAACGATATTTAAAACAGGTATTAGTATTGCTGGCACTTCTTCCCAACCTGCTATAGCTGCAGCCAAAAACATTACTCCATAAACTGCCGCAGATGCACCTATCAATATTACTATGTTTCCTGTTAAAAATTCCATGAGAAAACCGAATGGAATAGCACAAAAACCTGACAGTAAATAGAATAAAAGAAATTTCATGCTTCCTATTTTATTTTCTATCAAAAGACCTACAATTGATAACATTAGCATGTTTCCTCCAATATGAATTATATCGCCATGGATGAACATGTGGGTTATTAATGTGTAAAGTCTGGTATTAAGGTTGGCTGGACTAAGGCCATATGCTGATAAAACAGCATCTGAAACAAAGTTTGTAGAAATATCATATGAGAATAGAAAGACTGCTAAGTTTATTGTTATTAAAATGAATGTTACTATCGGCCAATCTTCATCCATTTATTCTCATCCTATAAAATGTTTTAAACTTATAATAATAATTTGTGATTTGATGGATATTAAGGAAAAAGCAACTGAAATATTGAAAAATAATTTTGTTTGCGACCATTGTTTAGGTAGACAATTTGCTCAACTTTTATCTGGCATGACGAATGAAGAACGAGGCAAGATCGTAAGGAATTATCTAGCGATGCTAATAGATTCTGGTGAAAAAATAGAAGTTAACGAATCCAATTTTTATGGTTTGAATTTCCATCTGAATAAAATAAAACCTGAAAGGCCGAAAAAATGCTCAATCTGTTCTAATGTATTCGACGAGCTTAAAAAAAAAGTAAAACTCATTGAAAAAGAATTGAAGAAATATGATTATTCTACATTTTTAGTTGGTTGTAAATTAACTCCTGACTTAGCCAATAGAGAAGAAGAGCTATGGGATAATATTGGAGTAGATTGGTGCGAATCCATAAAGAATGAAATAAATCGTGAATTGGGTATAGAGTTGTGGAAAATTGTAAGAAAGGATATGGACAGGATAAACCCTGATATAACTGTTTTGTTTGATTTGAATACAAATAGTGTAAAAATTAATGTTCGTTCAATATATGTCTTTGGAAAATACCAGAAATTTGTAAGAAACATGCCACAGACAAAGTGGAAGAAGAAGATCTATAAAACATCAGTTCAAGAAATAATTGAAAAACCTTTGAGAGAACAAACAAAATCTAAAATGACGAGTTTTCATGGAGCTGGCAGAGAAGATATAAATGTAAGATGTTTGGGTTGGAGACCATTTGTTATAGAATTATTAAGTCCAATGAAAAGAAAGTTGAATCTGAAAAATGCAATAAACGAAATAAACAAATCTAAAAAAGTTAAAGTCAAACAACTAAATGTTGTTAGAAAAGATGTAGTAAGAAAAGTAAAGTTTGCTAATTGTGATAAAACTTATCGTGCTATAGTTAGTTTTGAAAAACCTCTCGAGAATTTAAAAAATTTAAGACAGTTGAAAAATGCTGTAATAGCACAAAAAACACCTACACGTGTCTTGAGAAGAAGATCTGACTTGACTAGGAAAAGAAAATTAAAGGATATAACTTACAAAATTTTGAACAAAAAGAAGTTAGAACTAAAAATAACTGCACAATCAGGTCTATATATTAAAGAATTGATAAGTGGGGATAATGAAAGAACAAAGCCAAACATCTCCGAAATCTTAGATAATAAAGTTAAAAATATAGAACTGGATGTTATAAAAATACACTTATAAGGCTTAGCAAAGAATTTAAAGTATTTATTTATTGATAAATTAGTTTATTGAAGGGATAAAATGGTTCAAAAGTCCAAAGGGCCTAGAAGAAGAACAAGAGATTTGCTTAGTTTTAAGGCTAGGGAAAAGGTCCCTATAAATGAGTATCTTAGGGAATTTGAGATTGGTAGCAAAGTTGTTTTGAGCCCGACTCCTTCGAGCTATAAAGGGTTGCCGTTCAGAAGGTTCTTCGGAAAAACAGGAACCATTATAGATAAAAGGGGTAAATGCTATATAGTTAAAATAAAAGATGGTGAAAAAGAAAAAACTGTAATATCAAGACCCGAACATTTAAAGGCGATTTGATGCAAGAAATATTGAATGAAAAACTAATAACAGATGTAGAGGCAAGAGAATTACTTGCCGAAAGAAAGAAAGAGATAGAACTAGGTTATGAACAAAAAAATTCGTTAGAACATTTGAAAAAATATAATAGCTTAACTCCGAAAAAATTAGAAGAACTATTAAAAAAACTATCAGAAGTTAAAAAATTGAAAGAAAGGCAAATTATAAGTATAGTAAACATATTGCCAAAAGATAACGATGATTTGAGACTTATTCTTGAAAAAGATTACGCACTTTTAACAGAGGAAGAGAAGAATTTGATACTGGAATCCATGAATAAATTTGCATAAAAATGGTGGTTCTCCTATGAAAGATGAATACATAATAGTATTGGATTTCTTATCAAGAGGTCGTGCAGATAGTAGAAGGGCCGAGCCTACTGTTCAAGGTATAGGAGTTAATTTTCTAAATCTCTTAGAGATTGTTCTAAAACCCGATGTTATGCCCAAAACAGGAGATCTAATTTACATAGGCGAGATGAAAAGGGATAAAGTAAGGTATATAAAAGGTAGGATAAGATATGATGAATTGACTGCCTTTGCAAAGGATCAATTGGAAGAAGTGACAGATAAAATCATAACCCAAAATGAAAAGAAATTTGTAGATTTCTTTAATACTGCAAGCCCAGTTTCCAATAGATTACATAGTTTAGAATTATTGCCAGGTGTTGGAAAGAAACACATGTGGGCTATAATAAATGAGAGAAGAAAGAAGAAATTCGAAAGTTTTGATGACCTAAAAAAAAGAGTAGAAATGTTACCAGAACCAAAGAGAATGATTAAGAAAAGAATAATAGAAGAACTGAAAGAAAGTGACCGTCATAGATTATTCGTTATTTCGCCGCCTTCACAGACTCCTCGTTAAATCTATAACTTCGACTTCTTGTACTCCTTTTATACTCTTGATCTTGTCAGTGACTCTGTCCAATTCACCATCTTTTTCTTCTATATATTTGATAATTTGAATCGCATTGATCCCAAAAGCAATAGGAATTCTCTGCAATCTTTGGGGTTTGATTTCTTCTATTAACGCTTTCTCTAGAGCATCTAAATCAGTTTCTACACCCTCTGGCATTATCTTAAAAGTAACGATTACACTACCTACCATAACATCATCTAAGGTCCTTTAAAACCACATTTTGGGCACATATATATATTAGATAACCTTTTACAACGTGAACATCTGAAAATTTCGGCTTTTTGACAATTGGGGCATTTAAACCTGACATATCTATCGTCTGATAAAAGATCGATGCCACAAGTTGTACATTTCATCTTCTCTGCCATAACACACCTTTTTAATTTTTAGATAGTATTTCTTTTAAGGGATATATCTTTTTAACATTTATGTATGCCCCCGTAGTCTAATGGATAGGATACTTCCCTGCGGAGAAAGCGGAAAGGAAGCGATCTGGGTTCGAATCCCAGCAGGGGCATAGAATTAAGTAAACATATGACTTAATAGTTTTTGATAAAAATGATAGAAATAATTAAAAGATACCCTGAAATGTGCTTAGATGCGATGAAAATTGCACAAAAAGCAAGTATTCCCAATTATGAATTCGAAAAAATAATCATTTGCGGTATTGGTGGTTCTGCTATTTGCGGTGATCTGATAAAAGATCTTTTAAAAAATAGAATTTCTTTGCCAATAGATGTTTGCAGGGATTATCATTTACCTTTTTATGTTGATGAAAATACACTCACTTTTTGTGTAAGTTATTCTGGTAATACGGAAGAGACACTAAGTCAATTCGTAGATTGTATCAAAATAAAGAGCAAGATTATTGCTATAACTTCAGGTGGCAAGCTAAAGGAATGGTGTAAAAAATTTAATTTACCCTGTGTTTTGATACCTTCTGATTATCAGCCGCGTACAGCTTTACCATACTTATTTTTCTCTATCATCGCGTGCTTGCAAAAGTTTGGAGTTGTAAATTCAGAAAAGGAAACCAATGAAACAATTGAATTATTAAAAAGAATAAAGACTGATTCTGTTAAAAAACTAGCTAATTCAATGAAAGATTCTATAATAGCGGTTTACTCTTCTGATGAATTCTCTGGTGTGGCAAGAAGACTAAAAACACAGTTAAATGAAAATAGCAAAATACCAGCGAAATACGATGCTTTTCCAGAATTAGATCATAATGAAATAGTTGGTTATCAGAATGAAAAATTGAACAAGAATACCTTTGTTTTGATATTAAGAGATAAAGATGAGCCAGAAGAAATTAAGGCAAGAATAGATATTACTAAGGATTTAATAAAAAATAAAGTCAAAAAAATTGAGGAAATATGGGCAGGGGGCAAGTCAAAATTGGCAAAAATAATGTCTCTTGTGTACTTAGGTGACGTTATAAGCTATGAATTGGCAATTTTAAATAATGTTGATCCTATTAAAGTTAAAAATATAGTAATTCTAAAGAAAAAACTGGAATATAAAGTAAAACTCGTGAAAAAATTAGAAAAAGAGTTAGAATCGTTAGCTCCTTAATTCGACTTTCATGAAATCGTGAGCGACCTTGCTATTTTTGAATATTTTTTTTGCTTCTTTCTCCAACTCCTCTATATTTGTATATCTCCTACTAATATGAGTTAATATCAATTCTTTTACTTTAGCCTTTTTTGCAAGTTTAGCCGCTTCTTTTACATTTGCATGTGACTTACTTCCAACATCTTCTTCTAGAAAAGTACCATCATGAATTAGCAAATCGGCATTCTTAGAAATCTTAACAACATTATTGCATGGTTTAGTGTCACCAGAATAAACTACTTTCAAACCTTTTTTAACATTAGAAACATCTTCTAATTTTATTTTCTTACCTTTCCATTCCAGTTCCCCTGTTTTCTTCATATTTTTTAACCATGGACCCCTCTTTATACCAAGTTTTTTCAATTTATTTTCATCGATGTTAAATTTATCTTTTTCCTGGAAGCAGAATGCAACTGCAGGAACTGAATGATAAACCGGTATTGATGTTATTACATAATCTTCCGTCTCATCAACTATAGTTATATCCTCACCTTCGAAGGGTACTTCATGAGCTTCTACAGGGAATCTTAAACCAAAATAACCTAAATCTAATATATCAGAAACAAATTTTTCCGCCTCTGGACCGTATATTTTCAGTGGTTCAGATCTCTTTTCAAGGTTCATTGTCTGAATCATAGGAATTAATCCGGCAAAATGATCGGCATGCCAATGAGATATGAATATCTTGTTTATTTGCATAAAGCTTATCCCTGACTTCATCAACTGTTTTTGCGTACCCTCACCACAATCGAATAGCAGCACATCTCTATAATCAGAAAAATATTCCAGTGTTATAGCTGGATGATTCCTCTTTATAGATGGGATACCAGATACAGTACCCAAAAAAGTTACTATTATCATGAATAAAATCTATAGGAGTAAGTTAATTAATCTTTTAGATAAATATCTTTACTTTTACCCCATTTTCTTGGATCAGGAGGTTTAATACTTTAAATTGTAAATAGATTAAAGTAATATGCTGCTCCTATTATTGCCAATATCACTATTATAATAATGGCAATGTATTTCTTATCCATCATCATAACATAATTTTTATTTTGGGTGTTATTAAATCTTTCTTTAAATAATTGAAAAAAACCAATAGAAGCCTAATTACGGTTTTATCGGCTTTAAAAGGCTTTTTTGGTTATTATTTTTTCACTACTAAATAGTTAAAAATATACTACACTTTTCACCCTTTTATCTCACTCACACTTTTTTCAAAAATTCGTGAGTATTGTAATTTAATATATATTTTCTATTATATATTTTATTTTAGTTATTTTTTATTTATATAAAAAAATATATACTTTTTTATTATTATAAAAAATCTATTATATAGAAAAATATATAATTCAATTAAACCACCAAAAGATATAAATACTCTGGAACCGACAAATATTAATGGGAATATGGTAACGACTGATAACGCATTAGCAAGGCTTTTTCTTAGGTTTAAACCAGTAAAAATCATGTTGAGTCTTAAGAAAGGACCTAGATACGCAACACAGATATCAAAAGAAGTCGATTGTACTTATTCTCACACAGTAAAGTTATTAGAAGATTTTTCTGAATTAGGCCTTGTATCATTCAAAAAGCAGGGTAGAATAAAGATCATAGAACTGACAAAAGATGGGGAAGATCTAGCCCATTCTATAGAAGGCGTACTAATGAAACTGTCCCGCATAAAAGAAGAAAATGAGAAAAAAGTAAAAAAGGAATAATTGTCGCTTATTAATGATGGAAAAGCCATACTATACTTCTTTTTGTATTCTTTTATTGAGTTAACTAGGGTAAATTGCTCTAGTATATAAGTATCTGCTTATGAGCGACATATATAAGTCAGGAAACCCTACTATTTTTATAATCTGTCGTTGAATGGTGATGGAATGGAGATAAAAACATGGGTTGTAGATAAGGTTGATTTAGGTGAATTAAGTTGGGAAGAATTCCTAGATTTGGTCTTTCCGAGGCAAGAAAAAACAAAATACTGTGCAGATAAAATCCTGAAATACTTGAAAAACAAATCAGCTACCTTGAATGAGATAATAGTCAAGGAAAAACTATCTAGGGGGACTGCTTATGATGCTTTTAACGTACTTAAAAAGTTCGGTATGATCAGTAGGAAAGATAAGTACTCGCCTCTTATAATTTCAGAACAATTTGGTAATGCTTTAGAAAGACTCTCAAAATACTGGAAAACATGGGTTAAAGGCAATACTCAAAATAAAGAAAATTAAACCTTAAAATGCCTAGGCTAAACTATACGAAAAGCATATTAGAAATAGGGTATTTTTGACCAAAAATATATTATGGATTAAATATATTTTAATAGTATTAAAATATCATATATATAGAATTTAATATTTTATTATATATATTTTTAGTTCAATATTTGTGTATTATCTAATTTAATATATATTTCATTTTATATAATAATTATTTTTTATGTAAAGTGAGAGTTCCAGTTGAAGTAGCAGGGTCGAAGTTTTGAAAAATTTAAAAGTGCCAAAAATAAGGATTAAATAGGCAAAAAATCGGTTTAAATGAGTTTAGACAAGGTAAAAGTAGTTATCAGATAGCGATCTACACATAAATTATCAGAGGGTTGATGACCTCTTTAACTCGAGTAATAAATTGGATAAGTATAAAAGTTAAAAATAACTAAAAAGTGAGTTAAGTGGTTAGATGAATATAGTAATACTTGGTCAACCTGGTGTTGGAAAGGGAACCTATACAGATATGTTGGCAGAAAAGTATAAAATTCCGCATATTTCTACTGGCGATATGTTCCGTGAAGAAATCAAAAAAAACACAGAACTTGGCCAAAAAGTGAGTAGTCTTATAAGTAATGGGGAGTTAGTTCCCGATGAGATTACCATACCTATGCTCGAAAAAAGGTTGCGCCAAAAAGATTGCGAGAATGGATTCTTTCTAGATGGCTTTCCTCGAACAATTCCACAAGCAGAAGCATTAGAGAAAATAGCGAGACTAGATAAAGTCCTTAATTTTGTGGCACCAGAAGAAGTGGTAGTAGATAGGTTAAGTGGGAGGAGAATATGTAAGAAGTGTGGCGCAACTTACCATATAGCTCATGTACTACCTAAAGTAGAAGGTATTTGCGATAAGTGTGGCGGTGAGCTTTACCAACGAAAAGATGATATGCCAGAATCTGTTAGAATAAGGATAAAAGAATATATGAAAAAAACGAAGCCATTAATAGATTTTTACAAAAAAAGAGGATTGCTAGTCAATATTGATGCCAGTCCGCCTATTGAAGAAGCAAGGGAGAAAGTAATTCCTCCGTGTATAAAGGCGCTTTCTGATATTAAGAAAAAGTGAGATTTAAATTAACCTCTTTCAATGCCGACATCAATCCCAGGCATTTCAAAATTACCTAAAATAGCTAAAGCAGATCCTCCAGATGTTATTACTTTCCCACCTTTTTCTGTAAAGTGATAGTATATTCCATGATTCTGGAAGAGAGCAGCAGATGAATGGCCCCCTAAAATAAGTGTTTTTGGAGTAGAAGCTCTCCTAAGTAATTCAAGTGTTCTATCAAATCCCTTTTCAAATACCCCCATTACACCAGCAAAAACGCATCCCCCATTTATTTCCTTTGAATATCTTTCAACAGTTTCAGGTCCTATATCCATAATTAATCCCTTTGAATTTGGTAAATCTTCTCGCTTTACTATCCCCCTGTTCTCCAAAGTATAATCGACCGGAATTTCAATCTTATCTTTAAATTTTTCGTATAATTCCTTAGCTATTTTTAATTCATCTTCTTCTAAGAGTTTTTTATTCTCTTTGTTAAGTTTTATTCCTGCAGCATAAGCCATATATTGACCAGTTAAACCTCCGGTACAGAACTTTGCTCCAGGATACTCTAGAATTTTTCTCAAGTATTCAATTTTTTCAAACTTTTTCCCGCCCACAAAAAAAGTAATTTTCTTACCGGCTTCAAGGTCTTCTTTTAAATTTTGTATAGTTTCAAGCTCATATTCCATTTGAAGGCCAAAATAAGATGGTATTAAGCCAAAAAGCCCGACGAGACTCCACTGGGCTCTGTGACAAACAGAAGGGCCATCACTGACGAATGTATCAACTTTATCCTTGAAAAAATTAGTAAGTGAGGAATTACACATTTCTTCTTTAGTCTTTAAGTTTTCTTCTTCGGAGCAATCTCTAATATTTCTAAGAAAAATAGCTTCCCCATGTTTCATATTTTTTATGGCTTCACTTACTTTAGAACATATAACATCATCTATATATTGAACCTTGATACCAGTCATTATGTCTATTCTTCTTGCTATAGCAGAAAGATTAGCTATGAATTCATCATCACCTTTTCTCCCCTGATGGGTTATCAAAATCGGTAAGGCGCCATGCTGAACATACTTTTCAATGTTCATACCATGAGCAAAAACCCTGAATGAATTTAAATCTGGTTGATCATCCCTCACTGGACCGTTTGTATCAATTCTTATGAGGACCCTTTTACCTGACAGTTCATGTAAATGTTTACTAACAAATAAGTCCTTCTTTCTTATTTCTTCTAGATAATTGACCACTAAAACACCGGAAATAATTTTTCTAATTTCTTCTTAGTTTCCATAAGACCTAATGATCTATTTGTCATTTGTATCGATTCTTCTGCATCTTCAAAACCTAAAGAAGCTCTAACTGCATCGATATTTTCTGGCACAACATCGGCTTCTTGATGAACATAAGTTGAAAATAATAGCATATTATCATGTACATAAACAGTCTTTTCTAGGATAGGAATTTGATATAAATTACATCTTTCATTGGCCTCCATTATCTCTGCTGCAGTTGGTGCGCTATTCCCTCCACCACCTATAACAACAATTCTAGGACTGTCAAAGAATGCGTCAAGAATCTTATCCCTTGATGGAAAATCACCGATGGCAATGACATTGTGCATATGCATTAGTGTTACTGGAACGATAGAACCATAAGTTATGAGTTTTCCATCCAGTCTGGAATCTACGGTTAAAACATCATTTGCATGGTGGGATGGCACTTCAGTTGGTATATAATCGTTTATGGGTCCTGCATTGGGTTCTGGTGGGTCCCCCCCTCTTCTTATAAGGTTTACAACTACGTTTTTTAAATCTGAGACCTTTTGTACACAATTTAGATATCTTAGCATCCCCGTAGTATTGCAAGATGGCACTCTTACAAATTGCTGCCCTATAGCATCCTTGTAGTTTATTTCAGCATTAAAAGTGACTTTTGCTATAGATGCTTTTTCTCCACCTTGAAATGTAGCATGAAGGTCTTTTTTTCTTGAATAAACCACATCTTTGTTCAATTTGCCTATATTTTTAGGTGTGCAATCTACTACTAGTTCTACCTCGTTTATTAGGTCTAAAATCGTACCTTTTGGCTCTATTCCAACGTCCGTGAATATTTTTTTACTCGCTTGAAATTGTTCGTGTTCATTTGAACTGTATTCTCTTAAACTCAAGAAAAGTGATGTATTCATATCTGCATAATAGGATTTCCAAGAAAGGCTTATATCCGATATTCCTACTAGTCTCATATCCTTTTGTTTTTGTACAGCATTGGCAACTCTTCTTCCTATGGTTCCAAATCCATTTACACCTATTTTGAACATGGAGGCGTCCTCAATACAGTAAAAAGTACTTTATTTCTTTCACATTCAAATTATAAAAAGTTGTCTATAGTGCATTATAAAAAATGCTTAGATTAGATATTATATACATTCTCAAAAGTGAGGGTTTTTCCTAATTATCTTGGTTTTTCTATGCCGTATATTACCAAACAAAAGGCAAGTAAGACGGCAAAAAGTCTACCAGCGGTGTTTTTAGTCAACCATAGAACTATATCTTCGAATGTTGCCATGGGATAATTAAACACAACTACTGCTAGGATAGATACACCAGTCGCTATGTATATGAACATTCTAACCAATTTACTGAGGTATACGAGGTCTCTGTAACATCTAGATGTATCATACAAATGCTCTATGAACCTCTTATACCGTCTAAAATATGTATCTTCGTTATCTGTTTTTTTCACAAATTCACTAAATAATTATAGGAATCGGTTAATTAATTTAATTCTGACAAAGTGAAAGGTTATCAAAATTATCTAGGCATAATTATGGATTTATCAGGAGTTCCAAAAGTGAGGGTTTTTCCTTCTAGAAACAGCTTTCCAACGTATGCACAAGTAACAGCATCCAATTCATGATCGTTCATTTTTTCCGTTAAACCTACGATTTTTAACTTTTTTAGTCCATTTAGGAGTTTATCCAACCCCTTTTGCTTTCTTGGGATGTTTAAAACATCTTGAGCCCCACCAGGATAAACCTCTATAATCTTATAACCCTTATTTTCAAGAACTTTCCTCAATATAATGCCTCTTTCGGTTAATTTCCTCATTGGACCGAGCGTCACAGGAAAGAATTTTATCTTTCTTTTCAATAGCTCTCTGTCACATTCCCTTAAATGAACGTTATTCCTATCTTCTATGGATTTTCTCCCATCTGGTAGGCTTAATGGCGCATCGATGGCTATTATTTCCGGTTTCACTCCCTCTATATCCTTAATAATTTCTTCATCAGAATAAAGTATTTTTGTTTCGGCTTTCATTCCTCTAAAAATACAAAAACCTGTAGGTCTTGCCGGAGAACCTGCTAAATCTAAACCAACTACCAACATCCTATCATTATCTAGTTGTTATTATAGGTTTATCTTGTACTATTATCGTCTCTTCTGCTTGTGCAGTCAGGCCATTTGCCCTTTCTCTCAATGGCGGATACTCGTGCAAAACCCCCCTCTCAACTAATTCTTTTAAAGCCATATGAATTTTAACTGGGCTTCCAACATCTTTTAACCATCTTTTGGCAAATGGTAATGTCTTAAACTCGTCAATGATTAATTGCATGATTTTTCTCGATTCCATCATTCTAACTGGTTTAGGTTCTAAAAACATGTAGATTAGAGTGGGAAAGGATTCTTTAACCAAACCTTCCCCATCCGTCGTGAAAACCTCCATTCCCAATACTTGATCTTCTTTTATTTCTTCATTAGAGGGTACATGACCAGATGGTATTGATAGGCCACCATGCTGCGTGTATTGCTCAAGTGTATGGCCAGCAAGATTTCTTATTGGTTTAACGTCATGACTAGTAACAACTTCCTCTATTAAAGCAGACATTTCACCAACAGTCTTACCAGGTCTTATCTCTTTTATAAATTGATTCAGGGCATCTTCTGCAGCTTCTATTAATGGATGTGTCTTTTCGCCAATTTTAACAGAAAATGCTGTATCTGCTATAAAACCATCGATTTGAATACCTACATCAACTTTTACAAGGTCGCCTTCCTTAAAAGTGAGAGTATCGCCAATATCAGGAGTATAATGTGCAGCAATATCATTCAATGATATATTTACTGGAAAGGCTATACCCGCTTTATCTTTTATCATTTTTTCAATATTATCTGCTAAATCCAATAATTTCAAACCTGGCTTGATTTCATTTCTTGCAAAGTTTTTAACTTCTTTAGATATTTCGCCTGCTTTAACATACTTTTCCAATATTTCTTTATCCATTCAACCTTACTCCTAATTTTATTAAATCATTCTTTAGCTGTTTAACAGATTTAAACAATATAGTTTTATAACATAGAATAATTTTTCTGAATTTTTAAACAATCTTCAAGAATGATAAAATATTTAAGTCAACTAAAAACGACAAATAATAATATGATGTGTAAACCATGGAAGAAATTGAGTAAGGATGAGAAAAACGCTTGCGTAATGAAAAAATTTAGATTGGGAATCGCAGCGATTATATTCGGTTTATTTTGGATGTACTTTGACTCTGCACCGATGGCACTGATTGTACTTGGACTTCTAGTAATACTCTATTCGCTAATAATGAAAATCTCATCCTAAGTGGTAAACAAGCAATAATTTAATTTGTTTTTTTAAACCACTCACCTAATTTAGCCTGTATTCTCCCACTCAGAACTTCTTGTTCTGTGTAACCCAAAGCTTTCAATACTCTCATAGAAGCCGGTAATACTTGATTGTTGATATAGTATTCAGGATCATATTGACTAAGTTTCACATCTTCTACTGGTTCAGCTCTATCTGAGATGCTACCATTGCCCTTAACTATGACAAATCCTATGACTGAACCTTCTCCCACTGCTCTTCCTCTCGCCTTTGATTTTAAAGCTGCTTTTACATGTGGCCCTATTTGTTCATAGGCAGATAAAGGACGCGTAATTTGTTCAAGAATTACTAAATCTTCTAACTTTACTTTTCTTTCTCTTATTTTTTTGATAATATCTCTAACTAGTTGAACAGATTTTGCAGGATCTCTTTCTTTCAGAATTGTTACAAGAACGTCCTTTTGAATTTTTTTACTAAGTTCACACCAGTCTCTTCTAACAGTTTCAAAACCTCTAATTTCTAGATTGCCTTCATAATCTACTAATGCATACCTTTTCTTTGCACCAACTTCTTCTTTTCCTCTCGCAACAAAAATTCCACCTTGGTACAAATCTCTGAATTCTAATTCAATTGTTCCAGGTAATTTGTCATTAATTTCTTCAGCAAAATTTTCTCCAAATTCTTCTATTTTTGTAATTGGTGATTCTTTAGGAATCCTAACCATCAAAGAATCAGTATCACCATATATTATTTCAAATCCTTTTTCTTTTGCCATCTCTAAAACTTTGTTAATGTAATATCTTCCAAATGCAGCAGCAGAAGCACCACATTCTCTACTAAACCACTTTGCGCCAAAATATCCGAAGTAACCATAAGTTGCATTAGCAAGAATTTTCAATGCGTATTGCTCGTTATCCAAACGTTGCCATTCTTCGGTGCCTTTCTTTACTTTTTTCATTTCTGATTTTATTTTTTTCCTTGAATTAATCAAATATTCCAAATGTTTTGGTATGAATCCTTTTTTATCTTGACAGAAATACAACTCACTTTCTGGAACATCAACTTTCCTTGTACATGGTTTGAAATTTAAAGTCCATGGATCGATGTTATGGGTAACTATGATAGTTGGATATAGAGAACGAAAATCAAACACTAAGATATTTGAATGAATTCCTTTTTTTGGTTCTATTACAAAACCACCTTTGTAAATTGGCGCCAATCTTCGTTGATATATTTCTTCTGTTTTGGGCCTATTCGGAATTAAAACATTATCAGGAGATGATTCTTTCATGTAGAATGCTTCGACTAATTGACTGTAGGTGTTTCTCGCACAATCGAACGGAAGTAGTCCAGTTATTTTACATAATGCAAATATTTGAGGCAAGATTAAATGTGAGAGTTTGAGCGTTAATTCAGAGTCCCACATGGAATAATCGGCCAGCCTTTCCATATCTTGTTTTTTATTCCATATATCAACCATTTCTTCATATCGCATTTTTTTCTTGCCAGTACCCAACAGTTCTCTGGATACTTCATCTAGAGTTAAAACCTCACTTTTTAATGAGGCAGATAAAACATGATTGACGAAATTGAACAAATCGATATGTATTCTTCCTTTTGTTTTTGCTGAGCTAATTCTCCCTCTTCTCACGACATGTATTGGAGTATTTTCCCTGCCAAGTTTTAATTCTAACTTATAAGAATTGGCTCTATCTTTTACTTTTGGCACATCAAACCCATCAGAATTGTAACCCACTAAAAAATCTGGGTCATGTGACTTTACTATTTCTAAGAATTTTTCAATAATAGATTTTTCATCTTGTAGTACTTCGACGTAGCTGGGTTTCTTTGTCCAATTATATGTTGTTAGAACTTTTTTACAACCATCATTGCAAGATAGACTTAACATTATTAGTTTATTTTTACCGTCTTCCTCTACCCACTCAGTATCGAAAGCCATTACTTTGAACTCAATGTCTTTATTTAATTCAACTGGCTTTATGTTACTTGCTTCGATTACTTGATCGACCTGATAATTTTCTTTTTTCTGAACTTCTTCGCCTTCAACTTCTATCCAATTTGCTGGTTCTATTTTTTTATCAATTAAATATCGCTTATAGAAGGATATGTCATACTCATAAGTTTCTTCAACTTCTTCCCAACTTTTTACTAAATCTCTGACATCGGAAACTTTTCTTGGGTTGTTTATTGTTACCTTAATTACTTTTGTATCTTCATTCATCCAATTTTTTTCTACTATATCAACCTTCAATATTTTTGCTTCAACTTTTTTTGTATCGAGTTCTTTAATTTTATTTCTTAACTTTTCAATTTTTCCTTTTGCTGGTATCACGTAAAAATATGGTTTAAAATTAGAATCTAAGACTAGTATTGTTTTACCTTTTTCATTCTTGCAGAACAGTCTTATTATGCCTTTATTTTCAGACAGAATATAATCAGCATCTATGACTACCAAATTCTGTTTCATATTATCATTTAATCTTATATAAAATTAAAAAATTGACATTTTGTTACATTTTGGTAAAGCTCATTGTTTTATAAGCAAAAAAAGAATGAATATTATATGGAGGATTTGATATGAAAATGATTAATAAGTTGATTTTAATTTCAATTCTATTTTTAGCAATTCCGTTAGTTAATGCACAATGTCATGGTGTTGATCCTAAATGTGAAGGACTTTATCCAAGTGATTATGCATGTAATCAAAATCATATTGTTACAGGATTTTGCGATAATAATTGTTACTATCACCCTAGTTCTGGGGTTCCTGTAGGTGAATGTTATAATTCAGGACGTGGTACTTGCACAGCTGATTATAGATGCCATCTCTACTTACCTTATAGTCAAGGATCGTGCCCTGTAGGTTATTATTGCAATGGTGATTGTCAATGTTTTTTTAAAGATACAACGACAACAACAACCCCACTATGCACAGATTCTGACGGTGGTAAGAATTATCTTGTTAAAGGAACTTGTAATAATGGTACTTCGATTAGCTATGCAGACTATTGTACTTATAGTAGTCAATTAGTCGAATATTACTGCGCTGGATCAAACTGTTTATCTGAAATAAAATATTGTCCCAGTTTAGGTTCATATTATTGTAATGATGGTAGATGTATTTTTTTAGATACTACCCCGGCTACGACAACCAGTACTACTACAATTTCCACCACAACAACAATTAAACCTCAACCTACTACAATTAGGAGACCACTTAGGGGGGCTGGTGGCAGTAGATGGGCTATTCCACTAGGAACATCAGAAGTATTAAACAATCCATTTGTAATTGTAACATCTATAATCGTAATACTCATAATTGCAGCAGGTATATTCGGAAGTTTAAAGATGATTAGTAAGAAGAGAAGATAATTTTCTTCTTTTTAATTTAAAATTTTTAGTTATGTAGACTTTTATTTGTGGATTTTTTTGTACAATATAAACCAATAAAACAAAACCAATAATCTCAAAAACAATATTCATTGGCGTAATAATACCGGCAAATTCATAATAAGTTAAGAAATCGTAGTTGACAAATGGATAAAACCATGGTATAAAAAATGGCATGTCTTCTATTAGATGTAGTAGATAACCGAAAAAAAGTGAGATTGAAACTATTTTTTTTCTAGTTATAGCAAGTAATATTAGTGAGATAATAACACCTGCAGTGAGTGTATGCCCAATATAACGGCCATAATGTGTTATTCCAAATAGTACAAGAGGCTTATCTATTAAATCTGGTAAAATCGAGCCTATCAATAGGGGTATAAATAAAAGTGAGAATAAACCACCAAAAAAAAGAGTAATTCCGATATGTCCTAATAAAATCATAGATTAAAATTGGTTAGAAAATATTTATTCTTCTAATCTTTCAGTTTTATACTGATATGAATTCCTTGAGGAATAGGCACTCTTAAAACCTGTCTTAAAACTCTATCATCAGCCTGTAAATCTATCAATCTCTTATGTATTCTTAATTCCCATTTATCAAAAGTAGCATTTCCATGGCCAGTACCATCTCCGCATGGTGTCTTCATTGGAGCAACTTTTAACCTTTTAGTCGGTAATGGAACGGGCCCTTTATATTCAATACCAAATTTCCTGGCAATTCCTATTACTTCTCCGCAAATCCCATCCAATAGCTTCGCATCCTTCCCTGAAAGCTTAATTCTGGCTATTTGCATTCAATCACTGTGACTATATTGAGAGATGGGGAGATTTAAATGTTTTTCTAAATTGCCAATTTTCACTGACATGATAATTTAAAAGCAAAAAATGTACTTTATAGTTTATGAGAAAATTCGAAGATGTAGAAGTTATAATATTTGATTACGGCAACACACTGATTTATGACCCCTTTATAGACATTTTGACTGACGATTTTGTTGGATTCGTATCTTCTAAAGTTAATAAAAGTAGAGAAAAAGTGAGATATGCACTCATAAAAGCTAATAAAGAAATAAATTATCCTCATATAACTCATTTTGCACAAGAAGAACCAATAATTTGGCATGCTCTAAAATCGCTCGATGTCGATGCACAAAACAGACTTTTTCTATCTCTTGAGATTTTAAGAAAATACAGGAAAGGATATAAAAAAGTAATAAAAAGATATGTGAAAAAAGGTGAGATTAAAAGTGTTTTTGAATATCTTTTTAAAAAAGGCAAAAGATTGGGTGTAATTTCTAACGGTAGAACAGTTGATTTATATAGTGTGTTAGAATTGTTAAAAATAAGAAAATATTGTGATTTTACTCTATCATCTGAAGAATTTGGAATTGAAAAACCGGATAAGAGAATTTTTAATCATATGTTAAAACTCTTCAAAATACCTGCTAAAAAGGCGTTATATGTAGGTGACGATCCTGTAAGGGATGTAGCTCCAGCAAAAACTTTAGGTATGAAAGCAATTCTATGTAAACCACCAAAAAAATATACGAAACCATTGCCTTGGAGAAAATATAATGTGAAAATAAAAAAGAAACCAGACTTGGTAATAAACAATTTGTCTGAATTGAAGAAAATCTTCTAAGTCCCTTCCTTCCAGTCTGATAAATATTCTTTCTGTTTTTCTGTTAGTTGATCCATTTTTACTTCCATAGACTCGAGTTTTAATTGTGCGACTCTGTCATCAATTTCTTTTGGCACATTATAGACATCTGGTTTTAGTTTTTTGTGATTCTTCACTAAGTGTTCGCAGCATAAAGCATGGTTGGCGAATGACATGTCCATTACATCTGAAGGATGACCTTCTGCCGCTACTAAGTTGATTATTCTTCCTTGACCAAGCAAGTATATTTTCTTTCCATTTTTGAGCGTGTATTCTTCGACATGTTTTCTTATTTCTCTCTTGTTTTTTGATATGCTTTCCAAGTCTTCGACGTTTATTTCTACATTAAAATGACCTGAATTGCCTATTATTGCCCCATCTTTCATGACTTCCATATGTTCCTTTGTTATAACATCTATGTCTCCTGTGACTGTGATGAATACATCCCCTAACTTTGCTGCTTCTTTCATAGGCATTACTCTATAGCCATCCATTACTGCTTGTAATGCTTTTATCGGATTAACTTCTGTAACTATCACATTACATCCCATGCCCCTTGCTCTATTTGCTAAGCCATAACCACAGCGACCATAACCGCCTACAACAAAGGTTTTTCCTGCGAGCATGATACTAGTTGCTCTTAATATTCCATCGAGTGTGGATTGCCCTGTCCCGTATACATTATCGAACATCCCTTTTGTCGGCGTATCATTTATCGCAAACATCGGATATTTTAATGCATCATCCCTTGCCATTGCTCTTAATCTTATTACTCCAGTTGTGGTTTCTTCCTGACCGCCAAAAATATTTTTTATCAAATCTTGCCTTTTAGTATGAATAGTATTAACTAAATCCCCACCATCATCTAATGTTACATTTGGTTTGAAGTCAAGAACTTTATTCATACACCAATAATATTCATCATCATTTTCTCCAGCCCATGCAAAAATATTAATTCCTTCTTTAACTAATGCAGCAGCAACATCATCTTGGGTTGATAATGGATTGGCAGCACACAAAGCAACTTCTGCTCCACCAGCTTTTAGAGTCTTAACTAGAACAGCAGTTTCTTTAGTAACATGTAAAGCAACACTTATTGTTACTCCTTTAAATGGCTTTTTCTTTTCAAATTCTTCTCTTACTTTCATTAGAACGGGCATTCTACTTTCCGCCCAATTTATATTCATTTTTCCTTTTTCTGCCAATGACATATCTTTTACTTTGAATTCCATAAAAACCCCCCTCTCTGATAAACTATTTTTTAATGAATTTAAGATTTAATAATTGGATTATTTTTTTTGAAGATTCTTCTGGGTCTAATTTATCTGAATCGATTATAAAATCTGGATTCTCAGGTTCTTCATATGGTACATCTATGCCTATTACATCTCCAACTAATTTAATCTTTTTACCAGTCTTAACTCTTTCAAGTGCTTTTTTATATAAGCTGCTAACAACTACATTATCTTTTCTATTGGCCTCCCTTTTCATGCAAATTTTTACTGGGCACTTCACGTAAACTTCTAAGAAATTCGGTATTAATTTTCTTGCCAACCTTCTCCAAATCTTTCTATGACCAGTTGCATCTATTACCACATTTATCCCGTTATTTGTTAAGAATTTTCCTATCATTATCATAGATCTATAAGCATACTCTCTCTCTCTTTCTGTGTATTCTTTTTCTGGTGTTAGAAATTTTCTTATATCATCCATTCGCAAGTATTCAACTTTGATGTTTTTTTCTTTCAATCTCTTTAATAATTCTTTTGCTCTTGTTGTTTTACCAGAACCAGGCATACCAGTTATCCAAATTGCCCAACCTTTCATACAATCACTTTAATAATGATTTAACTTTTTCAAAAATTTCATTGTTAGATGCAGCAATTACTTCTGTATTCAAATTAAATCCTATTTTAAAATTGGAGAAATCATTTCCGTCTATTGTTTTAACAATACCACCTGCTTCTTTAACTAACAATTGAGTTGCTGCCTGATCAACCGATCTCTTAGCGCCTAAGCCTAAATATCCATCAACTGTACCATCAGCAACAAAGCATAAACCTAAACATCCGGAACCAAGCATCCTAATGTATTTGAACCCTTCCCCAAAATCAGAAATTCTTGTAAAATTTTCTTTTCTATTTAAAACAACGTCTATCAAAAGACAACCGATTTCATCCTTATTGACATTAATTTTTTTATCATTTTTAAAAGCCCCTGAACTTTTTATCGCATGATAATAATCCCCGTTTATAAGATTCTTTATATAACCAACTTGTATCCCTTTCATTAATCCAGAGTTATCACCTATAGCTATCGATGTGGAAGCAAATGGAATTCCGAAACGGAGATTATTTGAACCGTCTACAGGATCAACTATTATTGAAACTTCTGGTTTTTTACCGATAGTTGCTTCCCCAAATTCTTCTGAAATTAATTTAAAACTTCTTCCCGTAGATTCGAAAGTTTCTAAAATAATTTTTTCTGCAACATCGTCTATTAGTAAAGTATTGTCGCCGCCGAACCCTACTTTCAAAATTTTCTTTCTATCCTCACTTTTCAAATATTTTTTAATTTCAACAAAAACTTTATCTCCAATATTTTTACACAAATCAAGCCAGTATTTATTGTCCATTTTAATCCTTTATGTAAGAATTTATTTTTCTTTTATCAAATTCATCTTCGTTTAGCATATTCTTTATGAAGTTTATTATTTTTCTTTTACTTTCATTCAATAAGGCTATTCTTTCTTCATCGAAACCATGCTTTCTCAGCCATTCGGTGGAATAGAAAACAGGATGTATACAAACCAATGCACGAAAGGCATAAAATAATGGGGCGACTGTAAAAATATCTGAATCATCTCTTCTATCAAAATATTCTTTAAAAAATATCTCTACTAATTCCTTGAATGGATCTCTAAATTCGCCATAAGCCATTATACTGTAGTTAATAAAATTCATTGTAAGGGATGACGTATCATCCGCTGGTTCTCCATACCTAAATCTACTTCTGTCGAGAACCAAAAGTTTGCCATCATTAAACCAAATATTTCCAGGATAGAAATCGCCATGAACTACTGCTAATCTTTCGTCATTATTTTTAATTTTCCACCACCATTCAACCATTTTTTTAACTATTTCTACTAATTCCACATTTGTTACAAATTCGAGTTTTGGTGGGAATGTATCTATCACTCCCATCGTTAATTCTCCGTGCCCAACAAAGTCTCTGGCAACTCTTCTATATAGGTTTTTTCTATTTTCACCATCGTATCTAATAGAATGAATATCTCCCAAGTACGTTGCCAATTTTTTGATTCTTTTAATATCTTCATTTTCCAACCCCCTTTTATTTTTTATCTCATCTAAATCTTCCCAATATTCTCTACCTTTACCTTCCTCTAATATTATAAAAAATTCTTCTGGTTTACCAAGAGATAAGAGAGAATTATCTTTCTGAATTGAACAAACATCTATAGCTTTAACATGATTAGGCAAGTCATTATAATCCATCAATGCTCTTATGAAAACACTTGCTCTATCTGCAGGATAATCTTGTCCAAACCCATGACCACGTAAAGTTTTCATTATGTACCGTTTTTCATTTCCTTTCTTATCTAATGTATCAATAGAAAAGCCTAAGGCATGGAATCCTTCGCCAAGTTTTTCTATGTTTTTTATGGTTATATCTGATCCAAATGCCTTTGACAAATATATTTTCAATTTTGTCTTATCGACATTTATCATGGTTCATAAATGAGGTTTTGAATATTTATTTCTGAAATTAATAGGTTAAATATGGTTGAGATAAGGAATGCTAAAAAAGTCAAACCATATATAACTAAGGACAAATCAGAGATAAGAGAATTATTTCCAACAGATGATTCTAATGTTAAAACAATGAGTCTTGCAGAAGCGACAATTTCACCCGATGAAACAACTGAATATCATTTACATAAAAAATCTGATGAAATCTATTTTGTTTTAGAAGGTTCAGGTGTTTTTGAAATTGAAGGCGAGAAGAAAAAAGTGGAAAAAAATGATTGCATGTTCATAAAAGCTGGTTCTAAACATAAAATTAAAAATATTGGAATGGCACCATTGAAAATATTATGTTTTTGCAGCCCACCTTATTCTCACGAAGACACAGTTCTCACGTAATTTGTTAGTTTTATAGCAAAAATGAATTTAAAAAATTATATAAAATTTATTTAACCAATAAATATTGAATTGTATGGAAAAATTTGATTGCTGGCTGCCAAGTTGGGAAGAATTGCACGAAGATATCAGAGACATCGTGAAAAAAATAAAGAAAGATAGATATCAACCTGACATGATAGTTGCTTTATCGAGAGGTGGATTTGTACCTGCTAGAGTCATCTGCGACTTAATGATAATTAAAGATTTAGTTTCCATAAAAGTCGACCATTGGGGTGTAACTGCTAATAAGGATGGAAAGGCACATCTAAGATATCCTATAGATGCCAATCTATCTGGAAAGAAAGTTCTGATTGTTGATGATATTACAGATACTGGAGAAAGCATGGTTCTTGCAAAAGAATTTGTGAAAAAGCTTAACCCAAAGGAAGTTAAAACAGCTACCATATTCCACATCAAGACTTCAAAATTTGTTCCAGACTATTATAGTAAGAAAATAGATTGGATATGGGTTATGTGGCCTTGGAACTACATCGAAGATATGTGTAACATTGTGCCTAAAGTATTGGATGAAAACAACGGCCGTTCTATTAAAGAAATTAAGAAAGATTTGAAAGAAAGATTCAAGATCGATTTGTCAGAGCAAAAAATCATCGAGATAATGGGTGAACTTGTCGTAAAAAATATGGCCATAGAAAATGGTGAAGGTTGGGTAAAAAATAGAATAGATTAAACTTTCGCATTTTTTAGAGCATCTTTACAGAAACAATTTCTCTCTTCAGGAATATTTTTAATAGTTTCTTTCAATATATCTTTAACTTTATTCTCACTTTTTTCCATGACTTTGATTACATCTTCAATATCCACTGGTTTTTCTGCCCACACATCATAGTCGGTTATCGTAGCTATTATAGCAAAACATATTTCTTTTTCTCTTGCTAGTATTGCTTCTGGTACTCCTGTCATTCCTATAAGTTCAGCAAAATTTCTGAACATTCTGCTCTCTGCTCTCGTGGAAAATCTAGGACCTTCAATGCAAAGATACGTTCCTTTATCATGATGCGCTATTCCTAATTTTTCACAAGATTCTATCAAAACTTTCCTTAATTCTGGACAGAATGGATCGGCTAATGAAACATGAGTAACATCGCCTGTATCATAGAAAGTAGTTCTAGTCTTCTTAAAATCTATAAACTGATCTGGTATAACTATTTCACCTGGTTTATAATCTTCTTTTAAAGAGCCAGTAGCACAAGACGCTAGAATTCTTTTAACACCGAGTTTCTCAAATCCGTATATATTTGCTCTAAAGTTTATGTCGTGTGGGGGTATTGTATGCTTTTTCCCATGTCTTGTTAAGAATGCAACTTTTCTTTCATTAAAGTCTCCGATCAAATAAGAATCAGATGGTTTTCCATATGGTGTTTTGATATCAATGGCTTTTAAATTTTTAAAAATTTTAGGATCATAAACCCCTGTTCCACCTATTATGGCAATCTCGGTTTCCATTTTGTTCACTTTAGTTTCTGTGCTTTTTTAAGCATATCTAAAGCAAGTTCCCCAGCTTCCTTCATGTTTCTACCTAAAGCAACAAAACCGTGATTTTTAATGACAAGAAAGTTATTATCGCCCAATACGTCCAAAACTGCATTGGCAAATCCCATAGCATCTTGCTCAGATTCATTTTTCGTGATAGGTAATTTCATTTTTTCAGCATTTTTTAATATGAGGTCATTAGCGCCATGAAATACAGCATTAATTTCTCCTCTTGTGTTATAGATTAAATAATGCATTATAGAATCGGAAGAAGGTTCTTTTGTCCCTTCAACATATAGCGAATTTTTATAAACGTCATAATTGAAGACAGCTACGAATGAATCGTTTGTCAAATTCTCTTTCGATTTTAAGGATGTTGCTGTAATTACAAAACCATCTTCTATCCTGAAACTCAGATTACCCAAAGTACTACCACTTGATATGTGAAGCAAATTATTCTTTTCGAAAGTATTGCACCATTTTTTCAATTCTTCAAGTCCCTTTTCATCCGGCACTTCATCTGAAATAAAATTTACTTTGAATTTCAATTCCATATTATCACTGTATAATTTTTTGATTCCACTTAAATTTATAATAGAATGGGTGTAAATTATTTAAATAAATTATTTTTGTGGTTCAATTATAACTTTTATGGATTCTTTGGCGTCAGTAACAATTTGAAAACCTTTACCAGTTTCTGCTAAATTTAACCTGTGTGTAATCATATCACGCACATTTACTTTTTTAAAGCGAATAAATTTTATGGCTTCTTTGATATCATCTGTTACGGCAGCATATGTAGTAGTCAAAGTAATTTGATTATTCCAAAATTCATTGAAAGGTAATGATATGTTTGTACCAGGATCAGTAGGGGCAAAAAATAAAATAGTACCACCAAGATCTACAGATTTCAAAGCTTGTTGAATTGCTGGTAAAGCGCCAGTACTGACTATTACTCTGTCTGCTAATTTTCCATCATTAACTTCTTTTACTTTACTAGGTACATCTTCTTTGGAACTAAACACAAAATCTGCTCCAAATTTTTTTGCAGTTTTCATACGATATTCGCTTATGTCTGTAGATATTATCTTCTTTACACCTTTAGCACGAGCAACTTGAATATGAAGTATACCAGAAATACCACTACCTATTACAAGTAAAGTGTGATTTGGTTTTATGTTTGCTCTTCTTTGTCCTCTAATAACACAACCTAACGGTTCGATAAAAGTTCCATCTTCAAAGGATATTTCATTGGGTAATAAAAATGTTCCGAATTTTACATTTATTTTTGGAACACGAATATATTCGGCAAATCCCCCTGGGTCAAAGTTAGTGTTATGCAAAGTTTCACATACTGTATGTTGTTCATCTAAACAATGATAACATTCGTTACAAGGAACATGATGTGATACGAAAACTCTGTCATCCTTTTTAAAATTTTTTACATTTTTTCCAACTTCTACAATTTCTCCTGTCATTTCATGTCCTAGAACTCTTGGTGCTTTTTTAATTCTATACCATTCCATGACATCGCTACCACAGATGCCGCATGCCATAACTTTTACTAATAATTCATCGGGATTAATTTTCGGTTTCTGTATTTCCTCTATTCTTATGTCTTTATTGTTGTAATACATCGCTACTCGCATAAAATCAACTAATTATTTTTTCTTTTCTTTCTTAAGACTTTCAAATAAATTATTAGCTTCTTTTGCAGTAGCATTTTCATGGATGATTGATCTTAGTGCTTTTATCATTGCAACTGGATAATCATTCTTCCAAACATTTCTACCTAAATTTACACCTATTGCTCCTTTCTGCATGCCATCATAGACAAAATCAAAAACTTCTGATTCTTTTTCTGTCTGTGGCCCACCTGCCATGACGACTGACACAGGACATCCTTCTACAACTTTTTCAAAATTTTCACACCAATAAGTTTTCACAACTTTTGCACCAAGTTCAGCTGCTATTCTACAACACATAGCAAGATAACGTGCTTCTCTTTTTTCAAGTTCCTTTCCAACTGCAGTCACAGCCATAACTGGCATTCCATATTCTTCTGCTTCGTCTACAAGCTTAGCTAAATTCAGAAGTGTCTGATGTTCATATTTAGTTCCAATAAAAATCGAAAGACCAACCGCACTTGCATTGAGTCTAACTGCTTCTTTTACAGAAGTCGTGATTCCTTCATTTGCTAAATCTTCACTCACCATGCTCGTACCACCAGATACTCTAAGGATAATAGGTTTAGAATTATTCGGATCTATACAATTACGTAAAACACCTCTCGTAACAAATAAAGCATCACAATAAGGAAGAAGCGGCTTGATAGTTTCTCCTGGTTTTTCTAATTTTGAAGTAGGTCCCTGAAAATAACCATGATCAATTGGTATCCATAAGCAATGACCATCTTTCTGTATTAATTGTGACAAACGATTTTTCATTCCCCAATCCATAATAATACCTCCATGAATTATTTGAATAGTTTTTTAACATCAAAAGGTTTTATAACCCCTCTTTCTGTTATGAAAGCTGTTATGTATTTAGCAGGTGTTACATCGAATGCAGGATTTTTAGCATGAGAACCTTCGGGGGATATTCTAAATTTTTTCATTTCTGCTACAATATGAGTTACTTCTTCTTCACTCCTTTCTTCTATTGGGATATTCTTTCCTGATTTCATTTTTGTATCGATTGTACTTGTTGGTAATGCCACATAAAATGGAATTTTATTTTCTTTCGCTAATACTGCTTTCTCATAAGTTCCAATTTTATTTGCAACCGAACCATCTAGAGTAACTCTATCAGCGCCAACTATACACATATCAACTTCTCCTTTTTGCATGTAATAACCGGCAGCATTATCCGCTATAATTGCATGATCAATTCCTTCCTGCAATAATTCCCATGATGTTAATTTTGAACCCTGGCATCTTGGTCTTGTTTCGTCGACAAAAACAAATATTTTCTTACCTTTATAATGAGCAAAACGAATTGGTGACAAAGCTGTTCCATAATCAACAGTTGCTAAAGCCCCAGCATTACAATGTGTTAAAATCTTATAACCATCTTTAATTAATTTTTCTCCAAATTCTCCAATTTTTTTGCAAACTTCTATATCTTCATCAGCAATTTTTTTTGCTTCTTCAATCGCTATAGCTTTCTTCTCTTCTATTGAATTGACTTTTTCAATGACTTTCAATATTCTATCAACTCCCCAGAACAAGTTGTAAGCAGTTGGCCTTGTTTCTTTTAAAATTTTAGTTGATTTTTTTACATGCTCATTAAAATTATTTTCATCTGACTCTAAAATAGCCTGAACAATTCCAAAAGCAGCAGTTACTCCTATGGCGGGTGCACCTCTCACAATCATTGTTTTTATGGCTTCAGCAGTCTGCTTATAATTATGAGAAGTGAATATCTCGAACTTGTAGGGCAATTTAGTCTGATCAATCATTTTTACAATATTATTTTCCATCCAAACTGTTCTGAATTCTTTTGTTTCGTTACCGATTTTTACTTTCATCGATTCAAAATTAGTTTATATAACATTAAAAAATTGACTCTTTCTAAAGAATAGAACTAGAATAAATAGAAAATAAAAAAAGAAAAAGGCTTACTTTGCCTTTACCACTTCTAGGACAATTCCTGCAGCAACAGTCATACCCATATCTCTTATGGCAAATCTAGCCAATTGTGGGAAATCTGATTGCTTTTCTACGACCATTGGTTTAGATGGAACTACTTTTATCTTAGCAGCATCCCCTGTCTTAATGAAATCTGGATGTTCTTGTAAGACTGCACCTGTTTTCGGATCTACTTTTGCTATTATCTCTTCTACTTTGCAAGCAACTGAAGCAGTTCCTAGATGGAATACTGGTGTATATCCTGCTGTTATAACAGTTGGATGTTGAAGTACAACTATCTGTGCTGTAAATTGCTTAGCAACTGTTGGTGGATTGCTTGTGTGACCTGCTACATCCCCTCTCTTCGCATCACCCTTTCCTATACCTCTAACATTGAAACCAATGTTATCCCCTGGTTTGGCATCTGGCTGTTGTTTGTGGAACATTTCTATAGTTTTTACTTCTCCCTTAGCACCAGATGGTTCAAAAACTAATGTATCACCGTTCTTCAAAATTCCTGTTTCAACTCTTCCTACTGGAACAGTGCCTACTCCAGTAATTGCATACACATCTTGTATAGGTATTCTCAATGGTTTACCAGTTGGTAATTCTGGTGGTTTTATCGTGGCGTCCATGGTTTCTACTAATGTTCCCCCTTTGTACCATGGCATCTTATCAGATTTCTTGAATATATTGTCTCCTTGTAAACCAGATACTGGAACAAAAGGCACTTCATTTACTTTGAAGCCGACAGATGACAAAAGTTTCTTCACGCTCTCAACGACCTCATTGAATTTCTTCTCTTCATAATTTGCATTATCCATCTTATTTATTGCAACGACAATTTGGTTAACGCCCATAACTTTCAATAAAAATGCGTGTTCCTTTGTTTGTTCTTGTACTCCCTCACCTGGCTTAGCAGAAACTACAAAGATAGCAGCATCTGCTTGTGAAGTTCCTGTAATCATGTTTTTAACAAAATCCCTGTGTCCAGGACAGTCTATTACAGTATAAAAATACTTTTTGGTTTGGAATGGAGTGTGCATTATGTCTATTGTAAGACCTCTTTCTCTTTCTTCCTTCAATCTGTCCATGACAAAAGCAAACTCAAATGTTTCTCTCTTTAACTCCTTAGCAGTCTCTTTCAATTTTCTCAACTGCTCCTCTCTGACGGCACCAGAATCGTAGAGTAGTCTTCCTACTAATGTAGATTTACCGGCATCTACGTGTCCGGCTGTCATGATGTTAATTTTTGGTAATTCTGCCATTGTTACACCTCCAATAACACTATTTAATTATTCAAGTACACTTTTAAATACATTATTCAACGGTAGGCATTTCTTCACTTAAGCCTTTTCTTTTTCTAATTTTTGCTACCGTTTCAGTTTGTAAATCTTTCGGTAACTTCTCAAATATAACGTCCATTAAACTATGAAAACCTTTTCCACCAGTGGCTGATTTTAAAGCAGAATCAAAACCAAACATTTCAGAAACAGGTACTTTAACCTGAATTATAGATGCGCCTCTTTCTTCTGACATATCCATTATTTTTCCCCTTCTGTTTTGAATTTCCCTTAAAGCACTACCCATAACATCTGTTGGTACGTCAACTCTGATTATCTGTTTAGGTTCCATCAGTGTCGGATCGCCATTCATAATTCCTGCTTTTATCGCATATCTAACGGCTGGTAATACTTGACCGGGTCCTCTATGAACAGGGTCTTCATGCAAATCAGCATCTGTTATACTAATTTTTAGGCCTATGCAAGGTTCTCTACATATCGGTCCTTCATCCATAATAGATACGAAACCATCTTTTACCATTTCTATGACTTCGTTAAGATACTGTATACCTTTTGTTTCATCTATGAGCATATTTTTACCGTGAATTATTAACAAGTTCTTGACTTCATCAGAATCCATACCCAAATTAGATAGTTTTTTCTGCAATTCTAGATTTTTTTTCTTCAATTCTATATCAGATGGTATGTTCCCCATCTTCATTGCTTCTATCATATTATCTGGCAATGGTTCAACAACAAAATAGAATCTGTTATGTTTATTCGGCGATTTTCCTTCTATAACATTTGATTTGCTAGCTACAGTTTCTCTGTAGACGACTATGGGTGGCGATGCTTCTATATCAATTCCCATTTCTTTTAATTTCCGTTCAACTTTAGCATCAAGGTGTAATTCGCCTAAACCTGAAACTAGATATTCACCTGTTTCTTCGTTAATCTTAACTTGAAGTGTTGTATCCTCCCTACCTATTTTTTTTAAGGCATCTATTAGCTTAGGTAACTCCATAGGATTTTTAGGCTCTATCGCTTTTGTGACAACTGGTTCAAAAATATGCTTTATTTCTTCAAAGGGTTCTATTATTTGTTCTGCATCACATACAGTTTCACCACTAAATGCATCCGATATGCCAACTATTGCAGCAATGTTTCCTGCGCTTACTTCTTCTACAGGTATTCTATTTATTCCTTTATAGATCGCAACTTGTTGTATTTTCTCTTTCTTGTGTTGACCTATTAAATAGACATCTTTTCCTTTGAAAATTTTTCCAGAAAACAATCTTCCAGCTGCAACAAAACCTACATGGGGATCTGGTACCATTTTAGTAACTATCATTGCCAATTTTCCATTAGGATCACATGCCATCATATCTTTTCCGATATCGGAATTTGCTTCACCTTTCCATATTCTTTTCAACCTATATTTCTGTGCTTCTAAAGGATTTGGTAAATGCTTTATTATCATTTCCAAAATAACTTGGTGCATTGGCGCCCTTTTTGCTAATTCTTCATCTTTTCCCTGATTTACCAAATCAATAATATCCTTGAATGTCATTCCAGTTTTTTTCATGAAAGGAATTGAAATAGCCCATTTTTTGTAAGCAGAACCAAATGCTACAGAACCATCCATTACACTAACTAACCATTTATTTTTGTATTCTTCTTCAACGTATTTTTGGATGAGATTGTTAACATCTCTTATTAAATCCTCGAATCTTTTTTGCATCGCTTCAGGTGTTAATTTTAATTCTTTTATTAATCTATCAATTTTGTTTATGAATAAGACTGGTTTAACTTGTTCCCTTAATGCTTGTCTGAAAACAGTCTCTGTCTGTGGCATTATTCCCTCTACTCCGCAGATTAATACAATTGTTCCGTCTACTGCTCTCATCGCTCTAGTAACATCACCGCCAAAATCTACGTGACCGGGAGTATCGACTAAGTTGATTAAATAATCTTTACCATTTAATTCATGAACCATAGAAACATTAGCACCATAAATCGTCAGTTGTCTCTCTCTTTCTTGTTCATCAAACCAAGTTAACATTCCTGAATCAACATCACCAACAGTTTTTTCAGACATCATTCCAGCTAAAGCTGCCAAATTATCCGTTAAAGTAGTTTTACCGTGGTGAACATGAGAAGATGTAGCTACATTCCTTATTCTAGTTGGGTCTTTCATTACCTCTAGTACTCTTTCGATCATTTCCTTTTTTGCCATATGTAATACCTATGAAAAATAATAGTGTAATTTTGAAAAGAAATTAATTTAAAGATTATCTCGCTCCGCCCGCTTCTCTTTCAATCCTTTCCTTTTCTCTGATAGCTTCAGATTTAGAAGCATCATTCTGATATGCATAGAATATTTCGTCTGCTAAAGCATTGGCCATGCCAACTTTTTTACCAAATGATTTTCTATAAGCAGATTGTGTTATTACAGTTAATGCTAAATCAACTCTTCTTTGAGGAGAAGTTACAACAGCTTTCCTAACCATTATTCCCCCCATCTGATAAGAAGTTATCTCTTCTCTCAAGGCCGCATTTTCAATTGCACCGACTAAAATTTCTATAGGATTTTTCTTTGTTTTCTGTTCTAATTTCTCAAAAACTTCTTTAATAATGTTAAATATTGTTAGAGTTTTACCAGTATTTCTTCCAGAAGTTAACAGATGTTTTTTCCCTCTATGCCCAGTTACCATCAATTTATTAGTCAATCTCTCGACTATATTTATCTTTGATTTATGAAATGGATTGTTACTAAACCTACCCCCAGTCTTTGGTATAACAATAGGCTGAAGATTTATATATGGTTTTAGTCCTAGATCTTTTACCTGAACATCAAAACCCCATCTGTTAAAAAGTTTTAATTCTGTCATTTTTACTACCTAGTTGGTTTTTGTTTCTTTCCAGAAAGAATTTGTTGTAAATCAACACCATTAACAGAAATAACTTTAAATTTTAGTCCCCATTGACTTCCTACTGGCCCACCTTGGCTTCCACCAACACCTTCAATCATAACTTCATCGTGTTCGTTTATCATGTCTATAGCACCTGAACCAGGAACAAATGCTGTTACTTGAATGTTATTTTTTATGAGTTGTACACGAACAGCTTTTATCAAACCGGAATGAGGTTGTTTTTGTTCTACTGTTCTTTTGTCTATAACTATTCCTCTTGCTCTCGGAGAACCCTCTAAAGGATCCTTTTTATAGAGCTTTAATGCTCTATTTACATATTTCGGATCTTTCCATTTCATATTTTGTCTATGTTTTCTTAATTTTCTAGCTGAAAACATTCCTCTTGCCATTATTTCACCTGTATATCTGATATCTTGTGAATTCTCTTTAATATCTCCTTATAGATTTTTATCTTTTCCCCTCCTCGGCCAATTACAAGTCCTCTGTCTCTTTTATCAACTTTCAACTCAGCAATCATATTTTCTCCATCATCAATTATAGTTACTTCTTTACATTGTGGTATAATATTTCTTACAAACTTTGCAGGATCAGAAGAATATTCATAGACTTTAACTTTCTTTCCGACAACATTTTCCACATTTTTTATAGCATTGCCATTTTTACCAATAGCTAATCCAATTTTTCCTTCATCAACTATAAAATAAATTACATCATTATTCATGAAACAATCTCGAACAGTAACATTTGTTATATTTTCAAAAAGAGTTAGAAGTCTAATCGTTTCTGTATTGAATTCTACTGTCATTATTTGCTCCTCTTTATAGCCAATACACCGACTGGAAATGGTTTACCACATAGTAATCCAAGGTTAATTCCATCTCCTGAGTACTCTTTTAGTTCAATTTTAGATATTTTAGTATTATGTTCTATTGTTTTCTTTTTTTCTTCAGGAAAATTATTCGCAATTACAATCATTTCAGGGCTTTCAATTTTTAGTAATTTAATCACTCTATTATAACCTATCACAACTTTATCCTGTTGTATCTTTGTTTTAATTAAGTCAGTTAAATCCATTACTTCTCGCCCATCTTTGATATTAACTCGAACATACCTGTACCAGCCGGAATTTGCTGATTTATCATAACATTATCAAATATCGCATCGAAAGTATCTTCATCATGCCTTACTGATGCCTTAACTAGATGTTTTATTGTTTCTTCAAATCCTGCACGTGTTAGAACAGATGGCTTCATTCCAGCTACACCATATCTACCAATTGGTTTTATTTCCCCAGAAAAAGTCATTATGTCAGAAACCAATATGATATGTCTATCATCAATATCTAAACCTTGCTGCTTCATAGTATTTTTAGTTTCTTTTATTATAGCACTTCTTGCAGCCTCTATACCAAGTACTTGTGAAATTTCCAATATGTTATTTGTATAACTCCTTGTTATATCAATATCATTAAACTGCATGATTTTTTGAAGGTCTGAACCTAAAGTTTTAATGACCCAATTTTCTCCCTCTTTTACTACTATCGCATTTTCAATACCTTCTATGCCAGATATGCATAAATCCAACAGTTTTTTCTTGATCTTCTGCATTTCTTTAATCCCAGTTGTTTTTGTTTCAGATTCTAAAGTAAGAGTATCCTGTTTTATTTTTACACTAAATCCTTTCAATTTTTTCTTCAAACTTATAATTGTTTCTCTTTCTTCTTTCAACAGTTTTTTCAATTTTATTTTAATCGTTTTATTTGTTAAATCGAGTGATATTATATTAACAAAATTTCTCAATTTCTTTTCTGTAATTTTTTCAGCTATTTTTTCACTATCTTTTGCATTGTTAAATTGTCTTTTCACATACAGTGTCATGATAGGTGTTGTTGGTACTTTTTTTGCATCGAAAATTTCAATTAATCTGGGTAAACCTAAAGTTACTCTGGCGCCTACAGAACCTGCAAAGTGGTAAGTACGCATTGTCATTTGTGTCGCTGGTTCTGATATAGATTGTGCAGAAATAATACCTATAGCTTCACCTGGCTCGAATGAACTTTTCAAAAACTCTTTTTTAACTTCATTTGTAAGTTCTTTCTTTTTTTTCGAATCTAGTTTTCTTTCCTTGCAAACGCTATCTATTTGCTCCAAAACATCTGAGGGCAATTCAAAATCATTCGAATAATCTATCTGCGATTCTTTTGACACTTATTCCACCTTTTTGTATTTTTGATGGGTCCAAACCATCTTCACCAGGTACGAATTGGATTACTTTCTTTCCGCTGTCTCTCACAGTTCCATCATACTCTATCTTTAAGTCTTGCAATGCACCTATTAATCTTCTTTCGAGATAACCACTATGTCTAGTTTTAAGAGATTTATCCATTAGACCTTCCCTACTATTCATCGAATCGAAGAAAAATTCAAATGGGTTTAGTCCTTGTTTATAACCATTCTTAACAAAACCTTTTGACTCTAAACTTAAATCCCCAGGTCTAAAGTGAGAGAATGTTCTTCCAGAAAAACCAATCTTTATCCTTTCACCTTTAATAGTTTCTTGACCTATGACTGCTGCACACTGGACAAAGTTTATTATGCTACCTCTTGCCCCACTCTTCGCCATTATGATAGTATTATTTTCAGGAACATTTTTCTCAACTATATCAGCAACTTTATTCAATGAGTCTGATAAATATCCCCTTATAATAGTTTCTAAACTTTCTTTAGGTGTCCTTCCTATTATTAATTTTATTTTACCCTTTTTGAAATCGCTTATTGTTTTATTAACCTCTTCCTCTGCTTCTTCTAAAATATTGTTGACTTTATCTAAAGTTTTCTTGCTTAAATCCTGATCGGATATTGACACTGAAAATCCATAATTTGTCAAATAGTTTATAGCAAATTTTGTTATCCTAAATAAGAAATTCTTCATGTACTCATGCCCATATCTTTTATCTATTTCATCTAGCAATTTCCCACTGAATGCAGATACACTTTTCTTATCTATGACACCAGAAATCAGTTCTCCCTTTTTTATTACTACATAAGCATCATTTGGACATTTTTCTTTTGAACATTTTGGACAACCTGCACAGAGATTAGATTTATATCCCATGCTGAAATCTTTCGGTAAAAATAAACTGAAAATTTCTTTTCCAGTAAATTTGTTTTTATTGGGAATTTCTATGCTTAAGTCACATGATTTAATTAGTTCTATCACTTCTTTTCTATTGAATTCGTTTGTTCCATGAGTCAAAATATACAATGATGTTATATGATCTTTGGTGCAACCAATTATTGGTCCACTAAATCTAGGGCTTCTTATATGATTTGGAACATCCATTAACAATTTTATTTCAGCTCTTGCCTCTTCATTCTGTGGTATATGCAAGTTCATTTCATCTCCATCAAAATCAGCATTATAAGGTGGACACACAACAAGGTTAAGGCTGAAAGTTTTATGTGGTATTACTTTTACTTTGTGGCCCATCATACTCATTCTGTGTAAAGAAGGTTGCCTATTAAAGATAGACCATTCACCATCTTCTAACTGTTTTTCAACTGTATAGCCGATTTCAATTTCCTTTGCGATCTCTTCTTTATTTAATTCAATAACTTTCTTCTTTCTTCCATCAGGTCTTATTACATAGTTGACTGTTGGCCATGCAGGATATCTCATTATCAATGATTTGATGTGTTCTTTATTCTTTTCATTTATAACTGTCGATGTAGTCAATTCTTTTGCAATTTCCAAAGGTACTCCTACTTCATTAATATCTAAAAATGGATCAGGACTTATAACGGTTCTCGCAGAATAATTTACTCTTTTACCAATCAAATTATGTCTAAATCTTCCTTCCTTTGTTTTAAGTCTTTGTGTGAGAGTTTTCAGAATTCTTCCTGATCTATGCCTAGCTGGTGGAACTCCTGATATTTCATTATTTATGTAAGTAGCCACATGGTACTGAAGTAATTCCCAAAGATCTTGAATTATAAAATCAGGTGCACCTAACTCTATGTTCTCTGCTAATCTTCTATTTATTCTAACTATATCAACCAATTTATGTGTTAAATCATCTTCTGATCTTTCACCTGTCTCAAGGGTTATAGAAGGTCTTACAGTAACCGGTGGTACTGGCAATACTTTGATGACAAATAATTCAGGTCTCACTTTCAACCCTAAATGTATCAAATCACTATCAGGTATTTTTCTAAGTCTTTCTTCAACTTGTATAGAATCTAAAATAGTACTATTTTCAACATATGAAGTTGGTTTTAAAAATTTTATTTTCTTTTGTAGCGCACCACAATATGGGCATTTGGTTTTTAACAATGTTTTTAATTTTTTGAAAGATCTTTTACCGGTAGTAAATTTTTCTAATGCAGGTGCGTCCAAAAGAATTCTACCACAACTTCCACATGTTGCTTTAATTATATTGTAAATTAACTTTGCATAATGAACATGGATGACAGGCCTAATAAGTTCTAACTGTCCAAAATGACCCTGACATTCGCCTACAGAACCACCGCATGTCCTACATCTTAAACCCGGATCTATAACACCTAATCTTGAATCCATTAAACCTCCTTCTATGGGATATCCCTCTTGATCATAAAGTTCTGTTTTATTTATCTTGGCTGCAGACATTTTTCTTATAAGTTCTGGATCAAGTACACCGAATACTATCTTTTCTAATGCAGAGTAATCTTCCTTGACTATCATTCTTGGGTAAATTAACATACACTTTAATTCGTCCATGAGTAGTTTGAAAGCATAAGCCATTTCTACATCTGCTACTTTCGAACTTCCACATGCAGGACAATATTTTCTGTTTTTTATTCTATCATAAATAGCAACCAACCCACAATCTTTACATATATATACAACTGTCTTGTCAGAATCGAATCTTTCTTTCAAAACTAAAGATGCACCTTGAGCAATCAAACAATCCTTCTCCATTTCACCGAGTCTCAATCCACCTTTCTTTGATTTTCCTTCAGTTGGTTGTTTAGTTAGTAGTGTGACTGGACCTTTTGATCTCGCATGCATTTTATTTGAAACCAAATGATCCAATTTTTGATAAAATGCATTACCAATATATATCTGACCAGTAAATTTCTTACCAGTTCTACCATTATACAATGTCTCATTTCCATCGTTTTTGTAATTTAATTCTTCTAACTTTTTTCTTAAATTGACTTCTGGCGATGAGTGGAATGCAGGATTACTTAATTTTTTACCATCTAAAGCTGCTACTTTTCCAGCCAACATTTCCAATAGTTGACCTATAGTCATTCTAGATGGTATACCATGTGGGTTAAATATTATGTCGGGTGTTACTCCATCTTCATTGAATGGCATGTCTTCTTGAGGAACAACCATGCCTATGATACCTTTCTGTCCATGTCTTGATGCGAACTTATCTCCAATTTCTGGTTTTTTCAAATCCCTTACTACTACTTTTATTAATTTACTGCCATCATTACTTTCGGTTATGAAAATTCTATCAACAATCCCTTTTTCTCCATGTCTTAATTTTATTGAAGTTTCTCTAATATTTTCCAAACCAGTAATGAATTGATCTAAACTACCAAGGAATCTTAATGGTGATACTTTACCAATCAAAACTTCATCTGATTTTAATTCTGTTTCTGGGTTTACAATTCCATCTTCAGGCAAATGTTTATAAGCATCTTCCCCAGGGTAGCCTCTTACACCAGGTTCAGGAATTCCAATAACATCTTCCTGACCACCCATATATCTTTTCTTTTCTGTTTCATATGTTCTGAATAAATATGACCAAAAGAGACCACGTTCTATTGAAGATTTATTCATTATAATAGCATCATCCATATTGTAACCATCAAAGGACATGATAGCTACTACAGTATTTTGGCCACCAGAATGATCTTCATCATTAAGTACATCGTTAATGTATGTCTTTATTACCGAAACTTGTGGGTGAACCAATATATTGGCTTTAGTATCAGTTCTTAGTGGATAATTTAAAGCATAAACCCCAATTGCTTGACCTACCATTTTAGAACCAAAATTTACTCTGTCACCACGGTCAAATTCTGGGAACGGAACTAAAGAAGTCGAAAGACCTAATATAATATTAGTATCTAATTCGAGATGTGTATGATCTTTAGTTAAATCTTCTGGTTTTAATGCAACAAGAGCATTTTCTTCTTCTTCTGCATCCAAAAATTCAATCACTCCTTCTTTTATTAAATCTGACCAACTCATTGTTCCATTTTTTATTTTTTCTATATGCTCTTTGGTTAGCTTTGGCTTGCCATCCTCGACAATAATTAATGGACGTCTTGCACGACCAGAATCAGTAAGTATTCTAACTAAATCTAAATATTCAAGGTAAGCTACATTAATTTGACTAGAAATTATACTCTTTCTTCTTTTTTCTCTAATTAGATTTACGATTTTCAACGGATCTTTCGTTATTCCAATAAATTTTCCATCTAAAAATATATCACTCATTTAACCACCATATTTTTCTTAACCATGTTAAGGAGTGTGTTCCTTGTTTTATCAGAAGCACCCCTAGTTATTTGTGTCATTACCGCAAGGTATTTTCTCAAACCTATTGTTGCTCCTTCAGGTGTTTGAGACGGATCTATTCTCCCCCAATGCGTAGGATGAAGTTCTCTTGCTTCAAAATGTTCTTGTGTTGATGTTAAAGGAGAAAGTATGTTTCTTATATGAGATAGTGTTTTAATATAACTACCTCTTTCCAACCTTTGAGAAACACCTGTTCTACCACCAACCCAAGCACCTATAGCTAATGCAGAAACGATTTGGTTCGTCAAAACATTTGATTCTACTATAGCTGGTAATGGTGGGAATCTACCTCTCTTGGTTAATTTTTGATAATTGTATGTAATTCTAGTTATTAGCCCCCATTTACCTAATAATATAGATCTGAATAATATCTCTAGTAAGTCTCCAGACAATCTTAAACGTTTATTTGAATAATGATCCAAATCATCTTCAGGTATTTTATTCAAGTGGAATTGTACGATTTTATTTACAGCCTTGGCAAGGAATATTGCTTTATCTAATCTATCTGTTTTTTCTTGTCCCAGGTGTGGTAGTAAATATTTATCTATCAATACTGTTACTCTTTCTCTTCTGTATTCTTTTTGTGGTATTTTTATGTGGTTTCCTATTTCATCGATTGCATCTTTAGCATTTGTCGATACACATTCAAAAAGATTAGAATAGAACTCTTCTTGTATTTCTAGATCGAGCGATATCGTGCTAATTATATCTTTATCAGATTCTAAACCCAATGCTTTGAGTAATATAACAATTGGTAGCCCATTTATGTTGGCGAAATTTATTCTAACAACGCCATCTACTTTTCTTTCAATCACATGTTTTTGGATATAGCCATCTCTTTCAGAATGAATACGTGCAGTTTCAGTTACATTAGCAACATTTGATTTCTCAACTATGGCACGGTTTGGAACTATTTCTTCGACCAATACAAGAACTCTTTCAGTACCGTTTATTATAAAATATCCCCCGGGATCATCAGGGCTTTCACCATTTTCAATCAATTCTTTTGGAGGCATTGTAGATAGTGGACAAATTTTTGATTTTACCATCACAGGTAAATCTCCAAAATTTACCATGATTGTTTCACTTTCAATTCCATTTAATATAGGTGTCATTTCTACGTACATAGGTGCGGCGTAAGTAAGATTTCTTAACCTAGCTTCTAATGGATATATTTGTCTTTGCGACCCATCAGCTTCTTTCACAGAAGGTGGTCCTAATGTAAACCTACCCAATCTTATTTTGAATTCCCCTAGGTCAGGGACTTCTGGTTTTATTTCCTTTATTTGTTTTATTATATTAGGAATTCTCCTTTCGATGAAATCATTATATGAATCTATTTGAAATCTAACAAAACCTTGCTCTTTTGCAAATGAATTCAATAAAATGCTGAAAGTATCCATATTTAGCCCTCTATTACAACTCTATAATATATTGTTTCTATTGCTTTTTCACTCTTTCTTATTATTTTAATAATATCTCCAACTTTAGCCTTAAGAGGAACAACAGCCGGATCCGATTTTATTATTTTTGGGAATTGATTTAATTTTTTTATCCCATATTTTTTCATTACCTCTTCTTTTTCTTGATCAGATAATAAAATATGCTTTGGTACTAAATCATGCTCAAATATTTTAATTTCTTCTTCTTTCAACACATCACCTACGCCCTGAGGGGGATTTGAACCCCCGTCACGGGAGTGACAGTCCCGTACTCTACAGCATTAAATATTACTTTGATAGACCGGGCTACACTATCAGGGCCCATCGAAAAAACATTTATTAATAAAAGGTTAGATAAGGTCTCTGAAATGCGATGGAAGGGGGCAATCAATAACATATCACCATTAAAATGGGTTGACAACGTCCTGGGGTTCCCGCCAGAGGCAGTACAATCCAGATCACTGGAGAGCTTAACTTTCACGCAATTAAGCCATATGACTTAAATTGTTCCGTGTTCGGCATGGGAACGGGTGTTTCCTCTCCGTTTTGGTCGTCAACCCATAAATTATTAATTTTGTTGTTTATTTAAATTTGCCGATATCCAAAGATTTAGTCTCTAAAGGCTTAAATATTTTTCTATTTAATCCCCGGAGCCGGATTCGAACCAGCAACATCTCGGTTTCTTTGAGTACTTGCTAATTAACTAACACTAAATTGTGCCAGTCTACAGCCGAGCACTCTGCCATTGAGTTATCCGGGGTTATAAAAAGAATAGTAGAAAGATTATTTAACTCTTTATCGTTCATTTTATTTTTCCTGTTACAGTTATTGTTTTCGAAAGTATTCTGTATTTTCTTCCCTTCTTAGTTTCATACATCAAATGGGCTTTGGGTAGTTTGAACTCTCCAACCACATCAATGACTGGTTTGATTTTGTATGTTATTATTCTCTCATCTTTTGGTTTTAATTGCTTTACAATCCATGTTAATTCTGTTCCACTTGCTTTTCTTTTTAATACCGGCGTTAATGTATCGAATTTTGCTACTACCTGAGCTACAGCAGGAACAAAATCTTTGACCATAACTTTGTCTATCACTCTTCTTCCTTTATTTTTTACTTGCAGAGAAATAGTCATTTCTTCATCTTTTCCAAATAATCCTATATAATCTTTTGTTAATTTAGGTCTGAATAATAACCATATAATCCATACAATAGCCCCAAGTAAAATTATTGAAATAATTACAACATTAGTAAAACGTAATTGATATGTTATTGTCTGTGTTTCCCCAGGATTTAGTTCATTAATTACCCATTGAAAAACAACTCTATTGTCTTTTATTTCTTCAGATGCTGGCTCGATTTCGGGGTAGAAAAATTTTGACGAAATCTCTGGTAAACTTTCTGAAACATATACATTTTGCTCAGGTGTGTTGCCATTATTTGTAACTATTATAGTAATAGAACTATACAAAAGATTATTTTTTGTTTCTTTATATTTGTCAACTTTGTGAAATGGTTTAATTTCGAAATTAATCGTTTTTTCATCCAATGTTTTGTTGAACTTGTCTTTCAAAATAGATATAACTTTGTAATTACCTGGAGCATAACTCATCTTAATATTAAAACTGTCTGATAATTTCTCAGAACTTTTTGGTTTTATTTTTATCAGATCATCAAAAATTTGAATTACAGAATTTTCTTTCATAATTTTAGTCGTGACTAAAATATCTACAGGGTATGCCTTTTCTATACTGTTTATAACAGGTTGTATAGTTAGTGTTTCTCCAGGATTAAGCGATTGTTTGTCTATAATTAAATCTGATACGTATACATTAGTCAATCGATTCAAATCAAAATATATTTCTTTAGATTCGGAATAATTTGCATCGACCGACATGACATTAAATTTAAAAACAATTATACCTTCTTCCAAATCCTTTGGTGTTTCAATTGTCATGAATAAACTCGTTACTTCACCTGCATCTAAACTATCCCAATTTTTTGAAAGAGACACCCAATATGTTGGCCAAATAGAATAATAAAATATATCTGTTGTGCTTCCAGTATTTTTTATTAAAATTTGTATCTCTGTTGATTGACCTGCAAATACAGTAGTTGCTTTTCCAGGTGCGATAATTTCTATACCAGAAGCATTTACAGAAGTGAGAGTTAACAAAATAAAAATTAAAATAAAAAGTGGGAAATTATTTTTCAAATTAGACACCTCATCAATCTTTTTAATAATTAAAATCTCATTTATAAATGTTAAGTATTTAGTTATCCTTCTTCTCTTTTTTTGTTAATTCTAATTTTTCCTTCAATTTTTTTACAGATTCTTCTAATGGTTTTATTTTAAAAGCCCACTCGGTTCCATGTTTCTCGATCCATTCTAATTTATGACCATATTTTTCTGACCAAGTTATATTTTCAAATGGTATTCTTTTTGTTTGATCATCTTCTACATAAGGCAGTGGAAAACCTACAGTAATTAGCGCTATAGGTCTTAACTTGTCGGGTATATTCAATATTGTTTTTACTTTATCTTCTTCAAAAGCCCCCACCCAGCAAGTACCCAATCCTAAAGAAGTTGCAGATAAAAGCATGTTCTCTATAGCTGCGGCTGTATCTTGAATACAGTATAAATTCTTTCCACGTTCTCCATATTTATCGGATATTTTTTCTACATCAGCGCACACGACTATAACAACTGGTGCTTCTTCTACGTGTCTTTGCTTCAAAGCAGCATCTGCAAGTTCTGATTTAATTTTTTTGTCTTTAACGACGATAAATTCCCATGGTTGTATGTTACCTGCAGAGGGTGCATGAATAGTTGCTTCTAGTAATTGCCCCAACAATTCGTTCGGTACATCTTTTTTATCATATTCTCTTACCGAATGCCTTGATATAATGCACTCAAATATTTCCATACCTATCGAAGTAAATTTTGATTATCAGAATTATAAATCTATACAACAAAATCAGTATTGGGAGTATGGAATACTACATGCTTGCTGATGTGTATGAAAAATTAGAATCTGTATCTGCTAAACTTGAAAAAACGCATATTCTTGCAAAACTTTTTTCTGAGACCTCAAGCGAAGAACTTCCAAGAGTTGTTTTATTAGTACAAGGTTTAGTTTTCCCAAAATTTACAGGCCTTGAATTGGGTATAGCAGAACAAATGGTTATTAAGTCGATTTCAAAAGCTACTGGGTTTTCATCAGTCGACATAGAAAAAAAATTCAAAAAAACTGGGGATTTAGGTTTAGTAACAGAAGAATGTATAAAATCTAGAAAGCAAGTTACTCTTTTAAAAAGAAAACTTACAGTTAAAATAGTTTTTGAAAACTTACAGAAACTCGCATATGTTACTGGCTCTGGCTCACAAGAAATAAAATTGAATTTAATAGCCGAACTGATTGTATCAGCTAATCCAAAAGAAGCAAGATATATAATGAGAACAGTACTACAGGGGTTAAGAATTGGCGTAGCAGAGGGTATTATTAGAGATGCGATTGTTGAGGCTTTCCTATTGAAAAAAGAGATGGGCAAAGAAGAAAAAAATGAAATGTTTGATGCTGTAGAATATGCGTGGAATATTGTTTCTGATTTTGGCGAAGTTGCAAAAATAGCTAAAGAAAAAGGAATAGACGGATTAAGAAAAGTTAAAATTGAATTAGGAAAACCCATTCAAGTTATGCTTGGCGAAAAAGCCGAAAGTATAAAAGATGTTATAAAAGAATTCGGCAAAGTGGCAGCAGAATATAAGTACGATGGGATGCGAGCTCAGATACAAAAAAAAGATGAAAAGGTATGGATTTTCACAAGGAGATTAGAAGAAGTTACAAAACAATTTCCTGATTTAGTTGATTTGTGTAGAAAGGGATTAAAACCAAGAGAATGCATATTAGAAGGTGAAGTTCTTGGAGTTGATCCAAAGACTGGAAAATTATTACCATTTCAGAATCTATCGCAAAGAATTCAAAGAAAGTATGATATTGAAAAAACGGTTAAAAAAATACCTATTCAGATTCATTTTTTTGATGTTGTTTATGTTGATGGTGAAAATCTATTCAACAAAACTTTTACTGATAGGAGAAAAATACTCGAAAAAATAATTAAAATAATCCCAAATAAACTTGAATTGGCCAAACAAATAGTAACAGATGATATCAAAAAAGTTGACAAATTTTACAAGGAAGCATTAGATGCTAGCCAAGAAGGTATATTTTTGAAAGTTTTAGATTCCAATTATGTTTTCGGTAGACATGTTGGTGGATGGTACAAAATTAAACCAATAATGGAAACTTTAGATTTGGTAATTATAGGGGCTACTTGGGGTGAAGGTTCTAGAACAAAATGGCTCAGTTCATATGTTCTTGCATGTAGAAATTCTGACACTGGTAAATTTTTATCATGTGGTATGATGGGGACCGGATTAACAGAAGAACAATTCCAATTAATGACGGAGAGTTTGAAACCTTTGATTATCGAAGAAAGGGGTAGAGAAGTTAAAATCAGACCAAGCATTGTCGTTGAAGTAGCCTATCAAGAAATACAAAAATCGCCAAACTATGAATCTAAATATGCATTGAGATTTCCCCGACTTATTAGATTAAGAGATGATAAAGGGCCTGATGAAGCTGATACTAAAGAAAGAGTTAAAAATTTATTCGAAACTCAGGGAAAAATAGGGTAATTTCATGGTTTTTTCGATAAAATCAAAAAAATTTGAAACGCTGATATCAAAGTCTATAATCCATAATAGAAATAAAATTTAAGCCAAAATTCGACCAAAGGTATTAATTTTTATAAACTCATTCACTATTAAGTAATTAAGGTTGGTATAATGATTGGGTCACCAGAATTAATGGATGCTTTGAGGGGAATTGGGCTTAATCTTTACGAAAGAAAGCTTTGGGTTGCTCTTCTTGCAAAAGGGACGGCCACGGCAGGGGAACTTTCAGGTATAACAAATGTACCTAGGTCAAGAACTTATGATGTTCTTCAGACATTGGCAGAAAGGGGTTTTGTCATAGTACAGACTGCCAAACCATTAAAATATGTAGCTATACCACCAGAAGAGTCTTTGGAAAAAGCTAAACAGAAATTAAGGGAAAAATACGGTGAGATGGAAAGAAGAATAGAAAATTTAAAAAAATCAAAAATGATAGATGAACTCAAATCTTTGAACAAACAAGGGTTAAAATTGATATTACCTGAAGAGATGACTGGGGCACTGAAAGGAAAATATTCTGTACTTCAGCAAATGGATTCGATGCTTAGAGATGCCAACTCTTCAGTTGAAATAGTAACATCGCCATCAGGTTTGAATGAGTTATTCGAGAATCATATAAGTCTGTTGAAAAAATTGAATGATAGGGGGGTTAAAATAAAAATAGCAACGAAATATGATAAGAGTTCTTCTGATGCGATAAAAGCTTTATCTGGTATCGCTGAAATAAGAGATATTTCACAAGAAGAAGTGCCTTTATCAGGTAGATTTTACTTAGTTGATGGGCAACAATTGATGATGGGTTTATCTGATCCGGATTCAGTACACTCATCACAAGATATGATGTTCTGGACAAAGTCTGAACATATGACAAAAAATACTATTGAACCAATGTTCAATTTAGTTTGGCAAAAAGCAAAACCCATCAGTTCTAACAAAGCAAATTAAACACTAGCAACGAATTTAGGCCTATCGGTGAGTCTTTTTTGAAGAGGTAGTCCCTTAAAGGGTTTATCATCTACTTCTTTTCTAATCATTTCTATGAATTCTTCTAATTTCATCTTTTTTACAATACCAAATTCTCTGATTCTAACAGGAAAGATTTTCGATTCTTTTTCTTTTTCTCCAACTACAATCGTATACGGCACCCATTCCATTTCACTGCTTCTTATTTTCTTCTGAACTGTGAGATCTCTATCATCGAAATCAACTCTGATTTTTTCTTTTTGTAAAATTTCAGCTATTTCTTCGGCAAAATCTTTATATTTTTCAGATACAGGAACGATTCGAACTTGAGTTGGCGACAGCCAGAATGGTAATGATGGGACTTTACCTTTTTTTTCTTCCATGTAGGCTTTTTCTAACAATGCATACATAACCCTTTCTATAGCACCGCTAGGCGAGCAATGTAAAATAACAGGATATTGTTTTTTATCATTTTTATCGATAAAGGTAATTCCATATCTTTTTGCATTTTCCACATCTAATTGATCAGTGGATAAAGCAGAAGCTTTGTCCAAAGCATCAACAAAATTTAATTCGTACTTTAGAATGAAGTAAAATATTTTTTCATCCCACATTTCTACAAGAGCTGGTTTGCCATGGAGTTTAATCAGTGAATTAATAGAATCTTTATTCTTTTCATAGAAATCTTTCGTGAACCTTATTGCTAATTCATAATCATCTTTGCCCAAACCAATTCTACTCAAGACATTTTGGCATAATTTAAACCTGACTACAAATTCTTTCATTGCTTGTTCTAAATCCTCACAAATAGCGTGAACATCTGGCATCGTGAATGCTCTTAATCTTCTCAGGCCAGCTAACTCACCACTTTTTTCTCGCCTGAAACTATATCTAGTCAACTCATAGATTTTCAATGGTAATTGTTTGTATGATATCAGTGAATTTTTCAACATCAAGAATTGACCGAAACAAGCTGCGAAACGGAGGAATAATTCTTTGTCTTCCGACTTAACTATATATTGTCTCGCTGGGAACCTGTTCAAATAATCTGCTAATATAGGATTTTGAACATCATACATGATTGGTGTTTCTACTTCCATTCCGCCATACTCAGAAACCATTTGAGTAACGAATTGTTCTAATAAGGATTTTATTAAACGACCTTTAGGATAAAATTTCAAATTGCCGGGATCACTACCTTCTTCAAAATCTGCTATTTCTAATTCTTTCATTAATTTTACATGCGGTGGCATTTGGTGGACTGCTCTACTCTTTGCCATTTCATACATTGCAAATTTTTCAAGATTTTCATTATTTTTAAAATCAAATTTTCCAATTATTTTATTTTCTTTAATATCTATTGGAATTAATTCACCATATGTTTTTATGACGAACCAGTGTGATTTTATTTTTTCTTCTTTCTTCACGGCTTCTGAAATTTCTTCTTTCTTTTTAGAAATCTTATCAGTTGAAAATTCTTTAGATTGCTCGGCTAATGGATGTCCTTTAATTTGGATTGAAAATTGTTTATTCCAACCGAATGGTGTTCTATAGGTTTCTATACCAACTTTTTTAGAATAAATTTCCATTTCTTTGATGAGTTTTAATGCAGTGTTAGGATTTGCAAGATTTTTACTTAAATGTGCATAAGGATAAATTAGAATCTTGTTTACTTTTAAAACATCTAAACTAGACTTTATTTCATCTAATGCTTTTTTTACAAGTTCTTCGTTATCGCCTTCTTCTATTGCCGTGAAAAGAACGACTATATTTTCATATCTGTGTTTTTTCTTTTCTGCTTCTTCTGCTATCTTAATCTCTTTTTTTATTGGTGTATATTCAATGAAATCTGAATGTAGCTGTAATATCCTCATGTTTTACCACATTCTTAATGTAAATTTACTTTTATAAATTTAGTGAAATATGATAATATAATAGGTGGTCCTAATGGAAATTGAAATGGTTAATTTTAACATATTTGATCCAATTACTCGACAACAAATAAAAGATAGAGCACAACCATTATTCGATAAATTTGAAAAATTTTTTGGTAAAGATAGTTTGTTTAAATTTAAATTAGATCTTAAGAAAACTCATGAAGATCCCGAAGGAAAGAGTTATTATGAAGTTAAAGGTTATTTAGAGACAAAAATTGGACCTTTTAGAACTATAGAAAATGGTTGGGAGATTTTGACAATAACTGATAAAATTATTCAAGAGCTCACAAGGATGATAACTGAACAGAAAGAAAAGATTAAAACAAAAAGAAAGTTACCTGCAAATGTTTAAATAATAAATTACCTTTCTATTTTTTAGAACATAGCCCCATCGTCTAGTGGTCAAGGATATCGGGCTTTGGACCCGCGGACGCAGGTTCGAATCCTGCTGGGGCTATTCCGTGATTTAATGAGAATTGAAGGGATTTTGAAAAACATAAAGGCATATGTATGGGATGAAATGTTTGCAGTTGTTAAAGTCAAAAATATTCCTAAAATCTCAGATTTTTTTAGTATTATCAAAGATAGAAATGAGATTACTTTAATTGTGAAAGAAAAACAAATCAATGAAATTGAATCTATAAAATTTGAGAATGGTTATAGAATAATAACATTTGATGCGATTCTACCATTTAATGTTGTTGGCTTTATTTCTACTGTTTCTAATGCATTAGCAAAAAAAGGAATAAGCATTCTAACAGTTTCATCTTATTCAACAGATCACATTCTCGTCAAAAATAAGGATCTTAACAAGACAATTGGAGCTTTGAAGGATATCGGAATAAAAATAGAATAACAATCCTGTGATTTTATGGAACAAAGAGAAGTGTGGGAAACTATAGCAGATTCTTGGACTAATTTACATAATAAACCAGAAAAAGAAATCATAAATTTTTCAAAAAAGGTAAACAAAGGCCCGATTCTCGATTTGGGCTGCGGAAATTGTAGAAATTCATTACAATTCCTTGAAAGAAAAATTGATTGTGTTGGTCTTGACTTTTCAAAAGGTATGATCAGAGAAGCAAAAAAATTATTGAAAAAAAAGAAATTGAAAGAAAATTTAGTTATAGGCAATTTAGTTGATATTCCTTTCAAAAAGGGGTCTTTTTTATTAATCCTGTGTATAAAGAGTTTACATCATTTAGAAACAAGAGAAAACAGACTAAAGGCATTGAAGGAAATGAAAAGAGTTGGCATAAAAATTCTAATGAGTGGATGGGAAAGATGGCAATTAAGATTCTTTGGAGATTTGATAAAAAGTTTCTTCGCCAGACATTTTGCTGACATTTATGTTAACTGGAATTACCATGGGAAAATTTATAAAAGGTTTTACCATTTATACACAAAGAAAGAATTAGCGACTGATTTGAAAGAAACAGGGTTTAAAAGTTTTAAAATATGGGATGATAAGAGGGGAAATATATGGTGTTGGGTATGAAAAACATATTGAATCTTATTTTTGAATTTGGTCAACTTAAAAGAGTTAAAAGAAGCGGTTGGTGGGCTACCGGAATAAAAGATCCGGAGAGTGTTGCTGAACACACTTCAAGAGCGTGTTTTATTGGTCATCTACTTTCAAAACTAGAGAATGTTGATTCCAAAAAAGTTGTTTTAATGCTCATTTCTCATGATTTACCAGAATCTAGAATAAATGACAAAGATAAAATAGAGATAAGATATATTGATGGAAAAATGGGTGAAAAAAAGGCTTTTGAAGATCAAGTTAATGATCTCCCAAAAAACGTTCAAGAAGAATTTTTATCATTGCAGCGAGAATTTGATGAATGTTCAACAAAAGAAGCTATTGTTGCTAAAGATGCAGATTATTTAGAGTGTGCAGTACAGGCAAAGGAATATCTTGACATTGGATATAAAAAAACTGAAGATTGGATTGATAATGTTGGTAAAGTTCTTAAAACAGAATCAGCTAAAGAGATTTTTGCGTTAATAAAAAATTCTGATTCAATGGAATGGTGGAAAGGTTTAAAGAAATTACCTAAAAGTTAGAATTTGTTGATTTCATGAAATGCTCTTTTTGTCGAAATGAATCAGTATATTTTCGAAACAATGAAGGTCACTATTATTGTAAAAATCATTTTATTAAAAATATCGAAAAGAGAGTGAAGAGAGAAATAAGAATTAATCAACTGATAGAAAATGGGGATATGGTCGCTATTTCTTATTCTGGTGGTAGGGATTCTGCAAATGTATTATTTATGTTGAATAAAATATTCAGAAAAAATCCAAAAGTAAAATTTTTTGCGATAACAATTGATGAGGGGATAGAAGGATATCGAGATAAATTTATTAAAAAAATTAGATTCTTCTCTAAGAAAATTGGAGTGCAGCATTACATTTTTAATTTTAAGGAAGAGTTTGGGGTTACATTTGAAAGGACTAAATCGAATCATTGCAGTAATTGTAAATTACTTAAAGAATATTTGATAAATAAAAAAGCTAGGGAATTAGGTGCTACAAAACTAGCTATTGGCTACAATTTGAATGATGAATGTGAAAGTATAATTACGAATTTATTAAGTGGGAATTTGTTAGGATTGGTAAAGATTGGAAATATACAAAAAACTTTACATCCTAAATCAGTTGCTAGAATAAAACCTCTAATAATGATTCCCGAGAGAGAATCCATATTATATGGTAAATTAAATAAAGTTCCTTCATTAATAAGAAAATGCCCTTATCGTATGGATGATAGTTTGCAGATTGAAGCTAGAACATTTTTGAGTAATTTGGAAAATAGTTCTTTAGGGCTGAGATATAGTTTGTATGAAAATTCTTTAAAAATTGCTAATTTTTTGAAAACTAACTTGAAAAATGAAAAAATTGGTACCTGTAAAAGATGCGGTGAATCGAGTGAAAAGGATTTATGTAAAGTCTGTGAATTGCTAAAAAAATTTTAGTTATCTTCTTATTCGATCGTTTTGGAGTTCATTTATTCTATCCTGTAAAAATGTAATCCTGTTTTCAAGAAATCTTACTTGTTTCACGCTTTTTGCCCTAAAAAGCCTACTTTTGGCATCAAATAGTTCTTCTTGATAAAATCTCAACCTTTGAACATCACGTCCATTCATAGCATCACTTATTTACTCATAGGTAGTAAATTATATTTCACTACTAACTAATAGAAAAGGCATTTATAAGGATTTCTATGTTAGAAAAAATAGTTAATATGAAAAAAATGCCGGTCAATAGAAAAATTATAGAGCTTTTAATGAAAAGTGAGGTATTAGACCACAAGAAAGTGGATAAGATTATCAAAAATGTATGTAAAAAGGATGGATTATCAGAAATGCCATCAAAAGTCGAAATATTAGGTTTTTGCAAGTCATTTGAAAGAAAAAAACTAAATGATATTTTAACAACTAAACCATCAAGAACCATATCTGGTGTCTCTGTAATAACTGTTGTAGCAAAACCTGCACCATGCCCAGGTACTTGTATTTATTGCCCAAAGGGAACTAATGCACCACAGAGTTATACAGGCTTAGAACCTGCCATACAAAGGGGTATTAGAAATAGATATAATCCATTTTTACAGGTAAAGGATAGATTAAATCAGTACAAAATTACTGGTCATTTTGCAGATAAAATCGAGTTTATAATACTTGGGGGCACTTTTCCTGCATTGGATAGAAAATATCAGGAAACATTCGCCAAGAGTATGTTTGATGCATTGAACAATAAAAAAAGTGAGAATTTAACAGAGGCACAAAGATTGAACGAGACAGCAAAACATCGATGTGTTGGATTAACTATAGAGACAAGAGCTGATTATTGCTTCAAAAATCATATTAACCAAATGTTAAAATTGGGAACAACCCGTGTAGAAATAGGAGTTCAATCTATTTATCCAGAAATTCTAAAAAAAGTTAGACGCGGACATACTGTAAAAGATATTATTGATGCTACAAAATTGGTCAAAGATTCTGGATTAAAATGCACTTACCATATAATGCCTGGTTTATTCACTGATTTTAAAGGAGATCTAGAGCAATTTAAAATACTATTTGAAAATGAAAATTTCCGCCCTGATTCATTAAAGATATATCCTACGCTTGTTGTAAAAGGAACTGAGCTGTATGATCTGTGGGAAAGGAACAAATATCAACCGTTAACGACTGAAGAAGGCATTAAACTCGTATCAGAAACGATGAAACATATACCAAAATATTGTCGTGTTATAAGAGTTCAACGTGATATTCCTAGTAATAAAATCGTGGCCGGTATTAAAAAAAGCAATCTTAGAGAATTAGTTGAAAAAGAATGTGAAAAAAAAGGAATAAAGATTCAAGAAATTAGATATAGAGAAGTTGGACATAAATTTGAGAGAGGAATTTTACCGAATTTAGATAAAATAAAATTATGCAGATTTGATTATGATGCATCTGATGGAAAGGAAATATTTTTGAGTTTCGAAGATGTTAAGAATGATATTTTAATTGGTTTTATAAGACTTAGAATACCGTCTAATCCATTCAGACCAGAAATTGATAAAAATAGTGGCTTGGTAAGAGAATTACATGTGTATGGCCCTACAATTCCGATAGGAAGCATAAAAAGTGAGGCATGGCAACATAAGGGAACTGGGAAAAAACTATTAGCTGAAACTGAAAGAATAGCAAAAGAAGAATTTAATATGAAAAAAATAGTTGTTACTAGTGGTATAGGTGCCAAAGAATATTACAAAAAATTTGGTTATAAAAAAGATGGAGTTTATGTTTCTAAAAAGATCTAAAAAATAAATTGAGATTTATAATAAAGAATTAAATTAAATAATATGCCCAATTATCAAAAAGTTCTGAACGAAATTCTTAAAAAAATTAAGCCTACGAAAAAAGAATATGAAAAATTAACTAAATTAAGTAAAAAGACTTTGGGATCAGCAAATAAAGGGGCAAAAAAATACAAAGCAGAGGCTATAATTGCTGGTTCTCTAACAAGAGATACATGGCTGCCAGGTAAAAATGAATTTGACATATTCGTAATATTTCCTACAAACACTCCTATTAAAAAATTGGAAGAATATGGACTGAAGTTAGGAAAAACTGTTATAAAAAATTTGAAAGGAAGTCATAGAATCGAATACGCACAACATCCTTACGTAAGAGGGTTAGTTGATAAAATCAATATAGATATTGTCCCATGCTGTGAAATAAAACAAGGCGAAAGAATAAAATCTGCTGTAGATAGAACGCCATTACATGTAGCATACTTGAACAAAAATATGAAAAAAAGTTTGTCAGATGATGTTAGATTACTAAAACAATTCTGTGCAGGAAACAAAATTTATGGAGCTGATGCAAAGACTGAAGGATTTTCAGGTTATGTTTGTGAATTGCTTGTAATAAAATATGGTAAATTTTTGAATGTTCTAAAAAATGTCGTCAAGTGGAAACCTGGAGAATTAATCGACATAGAAAATTATTATGATAAAAAAAATTATCAAAAATTAAGAAATCAATTTAAAAGGCAGGCCTTGATAATAATAGATCCAACTGATAAAACTAGAAATGCTGCTGCTGCTATCTCCACCGTTAGTTTTTACACTTTGAAAAAAATGGCACGTATATTTTTACAAGATCCGTCAGATGAATTCTTCTTTGAGGAAGAAATTTATCCATTAACTGAGAATGAATTGATAACTATGCAGATTAGAAGGAGAACAGAATTAATTCTGGTTAAATTTGAACCACCAAAAATTGTACCAGATATATTATGGCCACAATTGAGGAGATTTGCTGATAGACTAGAGCAAATTCTGAAAGAAAATGAGTTTATAATTCAAAGAAAAAACATCTATACTGATGAAAATAAGTTAGCAATCATTTTATTAGAAATGGAAATTTCAAAGTTACCTAGAGTTGATAAAAGAATTGGACCATCTGTTTTTGATTTAGATGACTCTGAAAGATTTTTAACAAAATATAGCAAAAATGTGTTGTCAGGACCTTTTATAGAAAAGGATTATTGGTGCGCAGAGGTGAATAGACCTTTCTTAACCGCAAGAGAAAAATTATTGGATTCTCTTGAGAAAAATGTAAATATTTTAAAAGCAAAAGGAATACCGAATTATATCGCAGATAAAATAGCTAAAAAATTTGAATTAATATCTGAAACTGATAAAATTATGGAAATTATAAAGGATGATAGAAATTTCGGAATATTCGTGAGGAGATATTTTACAAAAGGTAGTTTAGTATGATGATAAGGCAACCTGCAGTTGCGGGAATGTTTTATCATTTGAACACAGACTTGTTGGAAAAACAAATAAAATTTTGTTTTAATTACAAACTAGGTCCTAAAAAAAGCAAAGAAGAAAAAATTTTAGCAGCAATTGTTCCACATGCAGGTTATGAATATTCCGGTCCTATAGCTGCTTGGTCTTATTCAAGGATTCCAAAATCTAACTATATTATTCTTGGCCCAAATCATAGGATCTTCGGTTCAAAATTTGGTGTTATGAAAGAAGGTATTTGGAAAACTCCATTGGGCTCTGTAAAAATAGACGATAAAGTTGCTACAAAATTAATTGAAGAATGTCCACTTTTGGAATATGATATATTATCACATGAATCAGAACATTCAATTGAGGTTCAATTACCATTCTTGCAATACCGTTTCAAAGATGATTTTAAATTTATTCCAATAACAATTTCAAATGAATTTCCAAGTTTAGATTTTCTTGATGAATGTAAAGTTATTGGTAAGGCAATTGCAAATATAATGAAAAAAGAGAAAAATTGGATAATAATTGCTAGCTCTGATTTCTCACACTATGTTCCAAATGATTATGCACACTACGTAGACAATTATATAATAGACGCTATACTAAGACTTGATGAAAAAGATTTCTTTTCAAGGTTGCAAGAGAAAGAAGCATCTGTCTGTGGGTTCGGACCTATAGCTATTTCCATGTTTGCTTCCAAAGAACTTGGCGCAAAAAAAGGAAAATTGTTGAAATATGCAACTTCTGGTGATGTTACTGGAGATAAAAGTTCTGTTGTTGGTTATGCAAGTATCATAATTGAATAATTTTAAGATGTTGAATTGCACAATTCTGGAGCAATAACTGCAACCGTTTTTTGCGATGCATTTAAAACGGGCTGTATTTCTTCTTTAAGTTCTGGGGCTTTATTTGCTATGTTTTGTAACATTGCAGTATGCTTCACTGTAGATTCATCTACAACCTCTACTACAGGTCCAACATTTTTATTTTGTGTTTTAGCTATCTCTATATCTTTTTTTGCTTGATTCATTTCATTTTGATAATCTCTTAAATTTTCAGCTACTTTTTCTGAGGCACTTGCTGGCATACTAATAGCTTTTGTAGAGGATGATGCCATACCCCCTAAAGGTACATATGTTTTTTCTTCTTCGTTGATTATAAACTTAGTCTCTTCTAATCTTTCTTCTGCATATTGAACATGCAATTTAGCTTTCTCTAAATTATCAGGTGTTAATAAAATTTGAAAATTTTCTATGAATCTTTTTGATCCATATAAAAATTGTCCTGGATATGCATTCACAGAGAAAAGATACCAGCCACCAAAAGTTAAGAAAATTGTAACTAGAACAAATGCCCACCTATTTGAACTTGGGTTTATAACCGATTCACCAGGTCTTGTTAATTTATAATATATCCACTTCCTTCCTGGCCTTTCAAGTCGTTCAATCAAATTAGAATTTTTTAAAATATCTAAATGTTCGGAAACAGTTGTGACATGTTTATTCAATCTACGTGATAATTCAGATGCAGTCATAGGTCTTTTTTCTAAATTTTTTAGAATTTCAGTTCTGGTATCAGCTGTTAATGTTTTTAACAGTTTTTTAGATACTTTAAATTCGTCATCTTCCATGAGTTATCGTTATTTTACAACAAATTTAAACTTTATAAAGATTTAGGGTGACGACCAGAAATTTTCTCAACCATTAAAAAATGTTAATTTATCAGTCTTTTTAGGTGATGAAATGAAAAAAGCGATAATAGCGGGTGTTCTGTTATTTAGTCTTGCTATAACAACAGTAGTATTTGCACAGCAACTAAAAGTAGAACCTGTAAAAAATCAAGGATGCGCCTTTGGTTGGGGTGAAGGATGCATTATACCTAAACCTATACCACCAATACCTAGGCCAACATACGATGTTCAGATGTCTTATGGTATTGCAGTAGACAAATATTATCTAACGACAAAACCAGCCTTATTCTTTGTATTCAGGAATAATTACTGGGATACGAAAATGTACCTAATCTTGGATGGAGGATTTTATAGAATGGAACAAATAGAGAGCAAATATGATTGGAACACAAATACGAGAATGCTTAAGTACAGAGATGATTATGGAAACGATATGGTCTTGACAGCACAGGAATTCTCGGATGGAATTAGTGTTTCAGCAGTCTACAAGAATTACATCATAACATTTGAACCGATAAGGTATGGAACAATTAATCCAGAACCAGTAATTGAGAAGACACACATCATGCCTCTTATGCCCGTATTCCAACAAATGACCCAAAGTATGGGGACAAAATCAGGTATGACGGCAGAAAATATAATATCACAAGCAAAACCAATAGCAGAATGGACTCAAAAAGGAAAATAGGTTGACCCGATTTACCAATCTTTTTTTATTTTTATTTTTTAAGCAATATTTACTTTTTATAACTATTCATTTTAATTAAATTATATGAAAGAAATGGAAAAAGCGATACTTAAGTACACGATCTTGAACGCTGTTCAGCATGACGGTAAAGCTGATATACAGGCAGTTTTAGGGAAAATTCTTGGTGAAAAACCAGAAATTAGAAATAAAATTAAAAAAATAATCCCTGATATTAAAAAAACTGTTACTGAAGTAAACTCTTGGGATAAGGAAAAACAAGAAAGTGAAATGAAAAAACTTGGAGTTACTATTGAGAAGAAAGTTGAAGAAAAAAGAGAATTACCGGAATTGCCTGGAGCTCAAATGGAAAAAGTTATTACAGCCTTTCCACCTGAACCGAGTAAATATCCACATATTGGTCATGCGAAAGCTGCATTAGTAAATTATCTTTACGCAAAAAAATATAAGGGTAAATTTTTTCTTAGATTTGAAGACACAAATCCTGAATTAGCAAAAAAAGAATACTATGATGCTATTCTAGATGGTTTGAAATGGTTAGATATAAAATGGGATAAGCTTGCATATGTGTCAGACAAAATTGAAAATTTTTATGAAGCAACTGAAAAGTTGATAAAAGAAGATAAAGCCTATGTATGTGTCTGCCCGCAGGAAGAAATAAAGAAAAATAGAAGATTTATGAAGGAATGTAAATGTAGGAAATTTTCTAAAAGTGAAAATTTAGAACTCTGGAAAAAAATGTTCAAAGAATTCAAAGAAGGTGATATTTCAGTTAGATTAAAAATATCAATGAGTCATGCCAATGCAGCAATGCGCGATCCAATAATAATGAGAATAATAGACAAACCTCATGTGAGAACTAAAAGTAAATATAGAATTTGGCCTATGTATGATTTTGCAACATCTTTAATGGATGCCTGGGGAGGTGTGACTCATAGAGTCAGGTCAAAAGAATTTGAAATGAGAAGGGAGTTGCAACAATATATACAAAAAACTCTTGGATTCAAACCAACTCAAATAACAGAAATGGCGAGATTCAACATGGAAGGTGTACCATCTTCTGGTCGAGAGATTAGAGAAATGATTAGTGAAGGTGAATTAATGGGTTGGGATGACCCGAGATTAACAACATTAATGGCTTTGAAAAGAAGAGGTTTTGTGCCTGAAGCAATAAAAGAATTTTTACTATCAACTGGGGTTACTAAAGTCGAATCTATTTTAAGTTGGGATACATTTGAAAGTTTTAACAGAAGTATTATTGATCCAAAATGTAACCGTTATTTCTGCATCTTTGACCCCGTAGAAATAAAAGTGAGAGATTCGCCTGAAATAAAAGAAGTAAAGGTACACTTACATCCAGATTTTCCTGATAGAGGTTCAAGAGAAATACCTGTAAACCTAGGTAAAATTTTGATTTCAAAAGAAGATTTTAATAAATTCAAAGGTAAAGAAGTGCGTTTGATTGGATTATTTAATATTAAACTGGGTAATCAGTCTAAATTTACTTCTAAAGAAGTTATTATGGAATTACCAAAGATACAATGGGTTTCTGATAATAATGTTAAAGTGAGAATTGTTATGAATGATGGGAGTATAAAAGAGGGTAGAGCTGAATCAGAAATTAAAAAACTTAAATTAGATGCCGGGATCCAATTTGTCAGATTTGGTTTTTGTAGGTTGGATCAGATAAAACCTGGATTTACCTTCTATTTTACCCACAAATAAAAGTTTATAAACTTTAAATAAATAACATGTGTTGCTATTATATGAATGGATCCGTTAGTCGGAGGTGAAATTTATGACTAATGCTGAAATACCTAAAGATTTGATTGATAAAGTTTTACAGGCAGTAGAAATTGCTAAAAATACGGGTAAAATCAGAAAGGGAACAAATGAAACTACAAAATTTATAGAAAGAGGACAGGCCAAATTAGTAGTCATTGCTAAAGACGTTGAACCAAAGGAAATAGTCATGCACTTACCAGTTCTTTGTGAAGAAAAGAAATGTGATTACGTATATGTACCTTCTAAAGAGGAGCTTGGTAGAGCAATCGGAATAAACGTTCCTACTGCCGCTGCATGTATTGTAGAACCTGGAGAAGCGAAAGATTTAATCGAAAATATAATAAAGAAAATTAAAACTATTGAGAGATAATTGATATGGTCGAAGAAGCTGTGCCCGCCGAGGTCGTACAATTACTCGGAAGAACCGGTGTTAGAGGAGTGATGCGAGTTAGATGTAGAGTCCTAGATGGATCTGATAGAGGTAAAATATTGACAAGAAATGTATTTGGACCCATAAAAGAAGGCGACATACTAATGCTAAGAGAAACAGAAATGGAAAGTGTGGGCGCAATGGAAGGTAGATAAATTGCTTAAGTGTTCTTTCTGTGATAAGAAAATAGATTTGGGTACTGGAAAGATGTTTGTACTTAAATCTGGTGTTGTTAGATATTTTTGTTCTAGCAAATGTGAGAGAAATTGGAAATTAGGCAGAGATGCAAAAAACGTAAAATGGACCGAAATCTTTAGAAAAAAAGATTAACCAATTTTTAATTATAATTAAAATAAAAATCAATCCTAAGGAAATTTCATCAAAAACAATTCTGCCTTTAATTGATGATAATATCAAAAAGAATCTATAATATTACAAAAGAATGTTAGAAATTATTGATTTAAAAATGTAAAAGTAAGAGTCTGTAAAATATCATTTAAAACATCGTGTGGGGCCGATAGATCAACGGCAGATCGCTTCCTTGGCATGGAAGAGGCTTGGGGTTCAAATCCCCATCGGTCCATCTCGGAAAAACCATAACAAATAAAAATAGCAATAATTAAAAGGTTTAAAAGCTTTTATTATCAAAATTACAACACTGTTGATTGTATGCCAGAAGAAATAAGAGGAATTGTAAGAATAGCCGGAACTGATATAAAGGGAGAGAAAAAATTATTCTCTTCTCTTATGCGGATAAAAGGTGTTGGGAATTCTTTAGCTAATGCTGTATGTAGAATTCATGGCTTCAATCGTAATAGAAAAGTTGGTACTTTGACTGATGAAGAAATAAAGAAAATAGAAGATACAATAAAAAATCCAGCAAAGTTTGGTGTACCGTCTTGGGCTTTAAACAGAAGAAAAGATATAGAAACGGGATTAGATGAACATTTAATTGGTACTGATTTAGTTTTCATTCAAAAACAGGATATTAAAAGAATGATTGATATGAAAAGTTATAGAGGCGTCAGACATATGTATGGTTTACCTGTTAGAGGGCAAAGAACCAGAAGCTCTTTTAGAAAAGGTAGAACTATGGGTGTAGTGAGAAAGAAAATGATGCCCGCGACAAAGAAGGCAAAAGAATGAGAAAGATAAAAAGGCAATACAAAAAACCAAAGATGCCTTGGAATAAGGAAAGGATGGATAAAGAGGATTTATTGATTAAAAATTATGGTTTAAGGAAAAAACAAGAAATTTGGAAATTAGAATCAATATTGAGGTCTTATAGAAGAAGGGCTAGAAACCTAGCTGCAAAAAAAGATAAAGTGGAAGAAAAAATCCTTTTGGATAAGCTATATAAAATGGGTTTATTAAATAAAACCGCAACTCTTGATAATGTGTTATCATTAAAGATAGAAGATATCATAAGTAGAAGATTGCAAACTATTATTTTGAAAAAAACGATAGCCAATACAGTCAAACAGGCTAGACAGTTAATAACTCATGGGCATATTGCTGTTGATGGAAGACGAATAACACATCCAGGTTTTATGGTCATAAGGGATATGGAAAATAAGATTGAATTTTATGGGAAACCTTTAAATAAACCTGAAATTAAAGATGTGAAGACGGAAGTGGGTGTAGCAGATGGCAAAGGAAAATAAAACAGTTGTTGAAAAAAAATCGGAGATGAAGGCATCAAAGAGTGGTTCATGGGGTATTGCTCATATTTTTTCAACACTTAATAGCACAATAATTCACATAACTGATATAACAGGATCAGAAACCATAGCTAAATACTCCGGCGGTATGATGACAGATAAAGATAGGGAAGGGGGAAGCCCATTCCCAGCTATGCAGGCTGCCAAAAAAGCAGCAGAAGATGCTATAGGTAAAGGTATAATAGGAGTACATATAAAAGTGAGAGGTCATGGAGGTCATCATAAGAAAGCACCCGGTGCTGGTGCACAGCCTGCAATAAGAGCTCTTGCAAGGAGTGGCCTTAAAATAGGCATTATCGAAGATGTAACCCCAATCCCAACAGATGGAACAAAAAGAAAGGGTGGAAGAAGAGGTAGAAGAGTTTAAGTTAAATAAAAACTTAAATTGTATGTCGACAAAAGTTAGTTAATTGGTGGTTATTTGGAAGTAAATATATTGGAAAAAAATGATGAGCGAATAAGTTTTCTTGTCGAGGGTATAAATCCTGCTATAGCAGGTGAATTGAGAAGAATAATGATGATGGAAATACCTACGCTTGCGATCGAATGGGTTGATTTTTTAAAGAATGATTCTGTGTTATGGGATGAAATAATAGCCAGCAGATTGGGTTTAATACCTCTTGCATTCGACCTGAAAATGTACAAACTTAAGGACGAATGTCAATGTGATGGAAAGGGTTGTTCACATTGTCAAGTCACATTGGTCTTAAAGAAAAAGGGACCTGGCATGGTTTATTCTGGTGATATGGTATCATCGGATAAAGAAGTGAAGCCGGTTTATGACAAAATACCAATCATCGATTTAAGAGAAGATCAAAGTTTAGAATTCGAAGCTATTGCCCAATTGGGCACTGGTAAAGAACATGCTAAGTGGCAAGCTTCTATTGTGGGTTACAAAATGGTTCCAAAAATTACAATAGGTAAAAATGCGAACAAGAAAGATTTCTTAGACAGATGTCCAAGAGGTGTTTTTGATTTTAAAGATGGAAAATTGACTGTTAAAAATTTACTGGATTGTAATATTTGTTTGCAATGCGCAGAATTATCAGAAGGTGGAATAAAAATTGAACCTGATGAAGCAAAATATGTATTTAAAGTTGAAACTACTTCTGGGATAAAACCTGATAAAATATTTTTAAAAGCTATAGATATTCTAGAAGAAAAATTGACAAATTTCTCGAAAGACTTAAGTAAATTAAAATAACTGTTTCTATAATATCTTTATTAAAGCAGGGGTTGCCAAGTCTGGTCAAAGGCGCAGGATCTATCGATGCGAAACTCAGATGCGAGACTTAAGAATGACTTGGGAAATCCTGTCTCTTAGTGAGTTCGAGAGTTCAAATCTCTCCCCCTGCACTATTTTTTTCGTTTATAGAAAAGTATCAAACTTATGTAAAACATTGGAATTAACACAAAATAGCAAATTAGAATTCCTATGATCGGGACGAACAATGCTAGAAGAATGAATATTGTAGCATAAGTTAAGAGTAAAATAAATATATCAAAATAATTTTTCTTGACTGCATTAACACTTCTTTCGACAGCTTCGAAAGCACCTAAATTATCTGTAACAATCGCTGGAAAAGCTAAAGAGAAAAATATCATTATTAGAATGAACAATACCAAACCGATAGCAATTCCTAGTGGGGGTAGGCCAAGTCCATAACCGATGGATAAGAATGTTATGATTATGAAAAAAATTATTCCAATCATTATCGCTGCAAGTATACCTGTGATTCCCTTTTTCATTGAAACCTTTAACATTGTTTTCACTATTGTTTTTCCTCTAGTTGCTTCAAATGCCATTCCATAGATACCTGTATTTAGGTACACAATAGATAGACCAGCTAATATGAAAAATATTAATGAAATTGTAATACTGGCAAAAGCAGGGAAAAATGACATCATTCTATATGCAACAAAATTTGTAGATAATTCTCTTAGTGTTGAGATTCCAATTGAAGCTATTATCGCTAAACTAATTAAAAGAAAGATACCACTAATTATTAAAACGATTAATTGAGCTAGAATAAAACCCATAACATTTTTCTTGTATGCTTCCCATGCTCTAGTTATATATTCGAATGTCATAACTCCAATTAATAATATTAATCCCTAATAAAATAAACTATTGTATTCGTGTTTTGGTGAAAGAATGGATTTAGAAACGATATCAGTTGCAATTTTTCTAGGAATAGTAGCTTTGATTATATTCTTGGATAGGAAGAATATAGAATTTAAGTATGGATTAATTACAAGAAGGACAAAGAAAGGTAGAAAACTTATATATGATTTTAGTGATAAACATAGAAAAAAATTGAGAATTATTGGAAATATCGCAATTGTTGTTTGTATTATAGCTTCTTTGATTGGAATAGCCACAATATTTCGTTCAACTTATTTTCTAATTTTTAGACCTGAAGAAGCTGTATCAGAAGTTAAATTAGTTTTTCCATCTGTATCCGGAATAAAGCTACCTGGCTTCGTACTTGGAGTTCCTTTTTGGTACTGGATTATAGGTGTTTTTGTGGTTTTATTCAGTCATGAGCCCATGCACGCTTTCATGGCAAGAGCGGAAAAAGTAACGATAAAATCATTTGGATTGCTTTTGTTCATAATACTGCCGGGAGCTTTCGTTGATCCTGATGAAAAGCAAATAAAAAAACTTTCTATGGTGAAAAAATTAAGAATTTATGCTGGAGGTAGTTTTGGTAATTTAATTGCTGCTGGATTTTTTTTAGCTCTTCTGCTAGGTTATAATTTTATTATAGAATCTACTATGTTACCTGATGGTATTATTTTTGACAAAACTATAGCAAACAGTGGTGCAGAAAAAGCTGGTTTGAAAGGAATCATAACTCAAATCAATGATGTAAAAGTAATGTCGACATCAGATTTTACGAAAGCGATTGAAAATATTAAACCTGGAGATACAGTTACTATAAAAACAGACGAAGGAATTTTTGAAGTAAAAACTACGAAAAATCCAGATGATTCGACAAAACCTTTCATAGGTATTGAAAAACCAAGAACATTTTTTATTTATAAAGGATTTTTAAGTGGTTTAGGAACAGTTTCTGATAATACGTTGAATGTTTTATCTTGGATATTTGGGTTTTTGGGATGGGTTTTTTCATTAAACATTGGTATTGGTGTATTTAATTTGTTTCCGATAAAACCATTAGATGGCGGTTTAATGTTTGAAGAAATTGTCAAACATTTTTATAAAGGAAAAAAGGCTCAATATATTGTAAATTTTGTATCTTTATTCGTCTTATCATTAGTTTTGATTAACTTATTTGGACCCGGTATTATGAGTTGGCTCAAAGGATTATTGGCCTGAAACTTCGATCTTTCTTATTTCAAACGTTCTTATAGGATATATCTTATTACCTTCTTCAAAGACATAATTTTTGATATTGTCGTTTATTATCTCTTCTATGATATCATCTAGTTTTTCTCCTTCAATTTCTTTTTTCAGATAATCTTCTATGAATTTTTTTAGGTTTATTTCTACATTTTTCTTGATTTTTTTACTCGTTATTATTATTGACTTTACTCTGATTTTCTTTCCATCCTTTGTTTTCAAGTCTTGCACTGTATCAATCCTTCTTACGCCATAACGAATTGATCTAGAAATATAATCTCTCATACATTCCATACCGACAAATTCTGTGTAGGCATTCTTTTCTTTAACTTCTTTAACTTTAAGGAAGAATTTCATATAATATTTGCTCAAATCAGTAATTAAGTTAATCAGGTTTACATCTACTGTTCTTCCGATTAATGATTTTACATCGCTTGTTGGTGTTTCGCCAATGATTTTTTCTTTAAAAATAGGTGGTGCGAGAATGTTATACCATTCCTTTCCTTTTAGTTTTTTTGTCGTATCATCACCTTTGCTGTATTAATAGTTTTGCTTTTTCTGGGTCGTATTTCCAGTCTAGAGGCAGAACTTTATTTCTTGAATAATATTTGCCCAATCTTCTTATTTTTGATTCCAGTAATTCCAAACCTCTCTTAGAGGTATAATCTTTCTTGCTCTTTTCTAAATGATTTCTTAAATTAACTGCTTGTCTTAAAAGGTTGAAAAGATCTTCTGGTATTTTGGGATAAAGTTTATTTTCTTTCATTAAAGTTGCTATGGTCTTGCCAGTAATGATTTTTACAGATGGTATACCATATTGATCACGAAGTGTTAAACCTATTTTAGAAGTAGGATTCCCTTCTTTTGCTAATTTTAAAACTAATTCCTCTACTTCATTTTTTTTGTATCTAACCCATTTTGGTACAGTCTTTGAGGATGGTCTTTTTGAACCTGCTTTTCCTCTTTTTCTTGAATGCATTCTTGCCATTTATTCACCGAACAATTCTTGTATAAGCCATGTAAATATTAAACCTACTGTACCAATAAAGGATATAAAACTTCCTAGCATAGCCAAAATAGCTGAAATCCCTTTTGGGTTTAAAGCTGATAAACCTATACCTGCGGATAGCATTAAAGCACCTGCTAGTAAAACCATTATACAGTATCCTTCAAATCTCTCGTATTTATTTTCCCCTTTTAGCATGTCGAAAATCTTCATATCAACACCATCTACTTAAACACAAATATACTTAAGAGTTTTCTTTATCATATTTAAAAATTCATCTTTTCATGTATCTGGCTCTTTTTTTTATCTCTTCAACTCTTTTTAACACTTCTCCCTTCTCGTTATATTCTCTTTTATAGCCATTTATGATGTTTTTCCAACAAATGTCAATAATCTTAAAATGTGTTGATTTCAAAGCTTCTTCGAGCAACAACAAATCAGTCCCTTGATCCTCAATTTTTTTTGAAAAATAGCCAAGTCCAAAATCGATAAAATAAACTTTTTCATCTTTAAAAATCATGTTAGATGTTGTAATATCACCATGTATTATACCAGCTGAATGAAGTTTACCTATCATCTTGCCAATTTCAAAACAAATATTTTTTATTTGTGTTTCATTTGCCCTATTCAACAACTCTTTTACTCTCTCACCATCTATATATTCCATTGTAATTTTAAAATTTTTTTCATCAATATCAAAAATTTTTGGTGTAGGGACACCTGCCCTTTTAGCTTCAGATAATAATCTTGATTCGAGTGATGTTCTTGATTTTCTAATAGTTTCATCAATTTGTTTTATGCGGTATTTTTTTTCAACTCTATCTTTAATTACTACATCCGCATCTCCTAGTTTATCTAGAAATAATTTCGCTTCTGCACCTTGTTTTATCATCATCAATTCAAATCACACCATTAAATTGAATGTAAAGTTTAAAAGGTTTTTGAACCATAAATTAGTACCATGTGTTTTTTAGAAAAGTGCAAGAATTGCAAGGAATATAGTAAATGTCCACTTTTATCTTCTATTGTGCAACGCAGTTATGCTAATAGGACTTTGGATGAAATTCTCAAGAGTTTAAATAATATTGAAAAAATGCTAGGGAAATGATGAATTTATTTTTTATAGATAATAATCAATTATGAAACCAGAAATTTTGTTTCTCAAATATGCATTTCCTTGTTCTTTTGTTCTCTTATCCAGGAATGAAATCACGAAAGAAGAGCATGAACTACTCCTTAAATCAGCGAAGGATGGGAAAATATATTTACCGAAAGAAAAAATTGAAAAGATTTTTTGGCGTGCAGTAAAATATGTAAAAAATATATCAGATTTAAAATCTGTTCAAGACTATTGGTGGTTTGACCATAATAAGAAAATAAAAGCTGAAAAGTTTAAAAGCATCCCAAGATATTTGATAAAAGAATGTTTTGTAGTTCCTTGTGAAGTTTTATCCGTTTCAGATAGTTATGCAACAGTTAAATCAGATTTTCTGGATAAAAATATGAGAGTTAAAAAAGATTTTGTCAATGTTAAAGTTGGCGATAAGGCTACTAAACATTATGACTATTTATGCGAAAAGATCCCAGAAAGTTTGTATATTAAAATTGTAAAAAGTTTTAAAAAAATTATATAAAAATAACAATTGATAAAAATGGAATCAATTGCAATAGTCCCAGCATTTAATGAAGAAAATACTATAAAAGAAGTGATTTCTAGACTTAGAAAGGTAAAAATAACACCAATCATTGTAGATGATGGTTCTACTGATCAAACATATAAATTAGCAAAAGATTTTGGAGTTATCGTAATAAGGCACAAAAATAACAAAGGTAAGGGTGAAGCATTAAAAACGGGGTTTAATTTTATAATGAAAAATCTTCCAAATGTAAATTACATTTTAATTTTTGATGCGGACATGCAATATAAAGCAGAAGAAAGTGAAAAAATTCTACAACCGTTAAAGGAAAATAAAGCGGATTTTGTAATGGGTTACAGAAATTGGAAAGAAGTTCCTATTGCAAACAGACTTGGCAATTCTATATGGAGAATTTTATTCAATTATTTTTTTGATGTAAAAATGAAAGATACAAATTGTGGCTTTATAGGTTTGACAAGAAATGTTATCAAAAAAATTGAAAAAGTTCATGGGGGATATATAATCGAAAATTCTATGCTCAGGGACGCTGTAAAGAATAATTTAAGGGTTAAACAAGTTCCAGTCACTGTTATTTATAGAAAGAAACGTACTTTACATTTTGCAAGAATGTTCTTTGGAATTTTAATCTTTATAATTGTAGAAGGAATTAAATACAAATTAAGTAAAATTTAAGATTTTTGACCTCTGAATAATAAGTTGAGGGAAGGTAGCTCAGTCCGACTATTGGGGCTAAGGAGAGCGCACGGCTGAAGACCGCGAGATCGCGTGTTCAAATCACGCCCTTCCCATTGTTTTTTAACTCAAAATCTAAAAGATATTCAGGGAGATCATCATCAAAATAAAGATTGTTCCTTTGAATGATGTTGAAAGAGATGTATTAGAAAAAATAGGAGAAGAACTAAAAACAACTTACAATATGGTTCCTGAAATAGCAGAACCCATTAAAATACCGAATGTCGCATTTGTTAAATTCAGAAATCAGTATCAATCCAATGTTTTATTGGATTTCCTTGAAAAAGTTTTTCAGGGTAGAATACTTGGTGTTACAAAAGAGGATGTTTATACTGAAGGATTAAATTTTATTTTTGGTCAAGCAAAAATGAAGGGTAGAGTTGCTTTGTTGTCAATAAGCAGGTTGAATCCTAAGTTCTTTAGTCAAAATGAAGACAAAGAATTATTTGAAGATAGATATATTAAAGAAGCTATCCATGAGATTGGGCATGTATTAGGACTGGAACATTGCCCGACAAGAGGCTGTGTAATGAATTTTTCCAATACCATTGGCGAAGTTGACAAAAAAACAAAGTATTTATGTGATAATTGTAAGAAAAGTTTGAGATTGTGAGAAGTTTTAAATAAGATAATTAAGGGAAAATTATTATGTTTAATGGAAAACTGCTAGAACAACATGTCATAATTTGGGATAAAAAGGATTTTAACGAATTGGAGGAATCTGGATTTGGAAAATTACTTGATGATAAATTAGAATTGGCTTTAGTAGAAGCTATGTATCTAGTCAACAAGGGAAAAATGAAAGTTGTTAAAGGGAAAAAAAGTATTAGCAAGAAAAAATTTTATGATTATTGTGTCGAAAATGAAAGGAATTTTCATGCTAGATTAATGGTTTACACTGACTTAAGAGAAAGGGGGTTTCTTGCAAAAACAGGTTTTAAATTTGGTTGTGATTTTAGGGTTTATGAAAGGGGTGTAAAATTAAAAAAGGGGCCAAAAGCTGAATTTGAGCATACTAAATGGGTTGTACATGCGATACCAGAAGAATTTACCTGTTCTTTCTCTGAATTATCAAGAGCCGTTAGATTAGCACAAAATATTAGAACAGAAATGGTATGGGCTGTAGTAGATAGTGAAGGAGATGTTACTTACTACTCTATAAAAAGAATAACACCTTAGTATACTTTGAATCTTAATATAGCTCCTAAGCCACCCATTCTTGTGAATTGTTCACCTAAATCATGTTCTTTAGAAATGATTTCTACGTTACCCTTCTTCCTTTCTACCTCATTTGCTAATTTTTCAATTCTTTCATCCCTTATATTATCTTCAGAAATGAGTAGAGTTTCTACGGCTCCAGCACTATCAGCAAACATTATATCATCCAAACCGTATACAGACAAACCATCATCTTTATTCAAATGTGTAAAAAATTCTTGGACGATTTTACTTTCTTTAACAACTTCACTATCTCTTAAAATTTTATCTAAAGTTCCTTTTTTTAGAATTTCATTTATTCCTGATTGAGTTGCTGAATAGACAGTTTCTGTAACAAGTTTTTTATTAGTTTCTGGGTAACTATGCTGGATTACTGTTTGAATATGCTCTTTAGTGAAACCGGGTCCTGCCAAAATTATTTTTTCCATATCGCCTGATAGTTTATCGATTTCAGTTGCTATTTTATTGTAAAATTCTTGTTGTTTATCTTCTTCTTGTATTGAATGTAGGTTTTTAAGTTCTAATTTTATTTCAACTCTATTATTTTTTAACAACCCGAATGCAGCTTCATCAGAATCCACAACAACAATCAAAACATTAGGTGCCTTAATCATTGCTTTTTTTATTTTTTGAATTTGATAACCTTTCCATTCTTTTTTGTGTATTGCTAATATTGTCCCTATTTTTACGTCGATTGTATGATAAGAACCCAATTGAACGTCTTCTGGACCTTCAGTTATTTTACCTGTTAAACGTAGATGATTTGTATTTTTCTGAAATTCTATTTTTTCTAATTGTATTTTTAGTATCATTGGTTTTTTTTCAACTTTTATTTTCTGTTCTCCTCTATTCAAAAAAAGGTTTCTCAATGTTCTAGAAACTATAAAATCACCCTGTTCTAGTATAGAATGTAAATACCATAAATCGTCATTGAATTCTATTTTTAATTTTACAAAACCTCTTTCAAAATTTGATTTTAGTATTCTCATTAAACCACATTTATCGTGTAATAAAAACATATTAGTATAAAAATCTAAAGAATGTTTGTATGGCAAGAGTAAAGGCTCAAGGTAAAATTGATGAATTTGCCTTCGTTCTTCTGGCAGGATTAGTTATTATAATAATCATGTTATTTGCGTGGGGGGTTCCTTCCCAAGCTGAAACCCCTGTAGTATCACCTGATTCTATTTCATTGGCGATAAATAAAGGTTCTTCAAAGAGTGTATTACTTGAAATAAACGTGACATCTAAAAGTGTGACATTAACATCTAAAGGTACGATAGCTGATTGGGTTGAGTTCAGCGATAATAATTTTGAGTCTGAAGGATTGAGCAATGTTGAGATTAAAGTAATAGTTCCTCATGGTACGGAAGAGAGAGATTATTTTGGATCTATAATAGTTGAATCCTCTGAAGGTGGTAAAGTAACCATACCTCTTTCTGTAAAAGTTATAAGTGAAACTGAAGTGGCTTCAAAAGAAATATCAAGGACTGAATATATAGGGGATTTTGATGTTACCTTTGCAGAAGGAAAAGAGATTGTAAAAAGTGAGAGAAATATAGAAGTTAGGGGTGGCGGCAAAACAACTTTGACTGCATATATAACAAGAAATCTAGATACGATAACTGACAGCACGATAATTATCGATGTCGCATACAGTAATAATGAAGGTAATTTAGTTGTTAAATTGAATAATAAAATAATTTATGATCAAAAAATTCTTCCTGGAGAAATAATAATTCCTGTTGATAAAGAAATTTTAAGCTCGTATAACGTTATTGAAATTAGTACATCTACCTCTGGATGGAAATTCTGGACCACTAGCATTTACAATATTGATAAATTTGAATTCACAGTCGATTATTTTGGGGAAATGGGTAAAATTGAACCATTCAACGTATATAGAGAGGAATTAATGGGATTCAAAGAAGGAAGGCTAGAATTCAATATAAAAAACTATGAAGGAGATGGTAAATTAACTGTTAGAATAAATGATTACATTATATTCGATGGTAGGAGACGTGGTTATGTTTTATTGACTTTTAACTATGTGGATGTTGGTCTTATAAAAGGATCTAATACTATTTCTTTCGATACAGAGGCAGGAAGTAGTTATAGTATAGAGAACGCTAAGATAATTCTTGTTCATGAAGAATAAATTAGGTTAAACCAAAAAGCCGAAGAAAATCTCTTGTACCAGTTGCAGCACCTAAGATTCCTATTATTAGTTTTATATAATTGTTAAATTCCTTGTCATGAGAATACCTGTCTATTAAAAACAAGATTGATACAACTGCTAAAAATTTTATTATGACGAATGAAAATGGTGTACCTGATAAATTAATAAAATATCTGGGCAGCACATGTTGTTCGTAATAGTTAAAGTATTGTAATGAGACAAAAGTCGAATTTGCATCGAACATATGCACTGCTGTCACAATTTTATTCTCTTTTAGCCAGGGGATTAATTTCAGTAAAACTACCCAAGGTGCAAAATAGACGATAATATAGGCAAATCCTGAATAATTTTTGTATTGTAAATTGCCTAAACTGAATGCAGATAAAATGAGACCTACTATAAACATTGGCTTAAAGTATGGTATACCTCTCTTCCTTTGAATAAATACAGAAATTAAAAGAGTAAAAAATGTTATGCCAAAAACTAGAAAGTAAATGCCTGGTGTAACAAAAATACTTCCACGAAGAATTTCAGAATCTTCTAAAACTCTCATAGAACTTCCGAATAAAACAAAGGGGGATATTGCCAAAGCTAAATTTTTATCTATTCTTATCTTCAATTTTTTCAAAATTTTGAAAATCAGGTAAACGAATATAACTAGAATAAGTGAATAAACTGTCGTGTTTACAATATTATACCCATAACCACTTTCAGAAAAATATTTGTAGAAAAGATCACTCAAAGTCATATAAGAAAATAATATTGATACAGGTATAAATTCTCTAGAAAATATGGGGGTTAAAAATGATTAAAAGATTGGATAAAAGATTTTGGGAAATAGATTTTTTTCGGGGTATTACTATAATTATGATGATAATTTTCCATTTTTTTTATGATATGAATTTTTTTAATATTTACAAAATAAACCTAGATTCTGGTTTTTGGTGGATCTTCGCACGTTTAATAGCTACAAGTTTTATTTTTTTAGTCGGAATATCGTTAACTCTCAGCTATTCGAGAGCAAAAAAAAGTAAAACAAATAAAAAATTGTTCAAAAAGTATTTGATAAGAGGACTGAAAATATTTAGTTGGGGTTTGTTTATTAGTCTTGTGACATGGATCTTTCTAAGAAAAGGATTTATCATCTTCGGGATTTTACATTTCATTGGGATTTCAATAATATTGGCATACCCATTTTTAAAATTCCGTTTTTGGAATCTTTTGCTTGGAATAATGTTTATTCTGTTAGGATTTTACATACAAACCATTATTTTTGATTCTTATTGGTTGGTATGGTTTGGGATAATTCCTAATTATTTTTACACTGTAGATTACTTTCCTATCTTACCATGGTTTGGTGTAATGCTATTTGGTTTATTTTTCGGAAGTTTATTCTATCCAAATGGTATAAGAAGAATAAAAATGCCTGAATTATCTAAATTTCCATTCATAAGATTTTTTTGTTTTTTAGGAAGGCATTCACTCTTTATTTACCTTATACATCAGCCTATTCTGATAATTCTCCTTTATTTTTTTATTTTTTGAATTAATTTTATAAAATATTGTTTTCTATTTGGTAGAAAATGTTTTATGAGATAATTTTAAAAGGCGAGAAAACAAATTTTAATAAATAATGAGGTGATTTATGATGAAGGTGTTGGTGCCATTAATGCTTTTAATAGGTGCAGTCATCCTTTCAGGATGTACAACAACTGGTGGTGGAACAACCGCCACAGGAAATGGTATTATAATAAACGATTTTTCGTTTGATTATACACCTATCTATTCAGGTGATCAGATAGGTTTGAATATAGAATTACAAAATATTGGTGGTGAAATAGGTACACTTAAAAAAGTGACCGTATTTGGCCAAGATTTTACAACAGCTGCTGATCCTCTAAAATGGAGCATTGGTAATACAGGTGAACTTACACAAACCATAACATCCCCAAACGGAGACCTTTACCCACCAGATCCGTCAACTGGGTTTGAAGGTGATATATGGACTTATCAATGGTTAATAACGGCACCAAATGGCGTGAAGGCTCCAACTGACTATGAATTTCAGACAAGGGCTGAATATAGTTATGTAACAGAATATTCGGGAACCATTAGAATAGTAAGTGCGAATTATTTGAGAACTTTATCCGCAACTGACAGAGAAAATTTAATTAAAGAGGGTGGCGTTGTTTCATCCTCTGTAACAGCTGGACCTTTAAATCTGGCCGCGGCAAGTGGTAGACACTTTGTTGTACAATCCGGGGCAGGAGCAACAACGTCTAGCATTAAATTCAAAGTAACAAATGTTGGTAGCGGATATCCATATAACAATGATTTGACAGACCCAGCAAGCCTTTATCTAGTTAGGATAACGGGCACTGATGGATTATCTTGTACAAAAACCGATTTCTTGTTGGCTAGAGGGAAGACGGGTACATTCAGTTGTGATATAGATATACCAGCAGAAAGTGCGATAACCAACAAGTTAGACAAGAATTTCAGAATAACGTTGTCTTATGACTACTACGTCGACAGCGCAGCTTCAATAACAGTACAACCAACATTCACATAAATGTAAGGGAGTTTTAACTCCCATTTCCTTACTTTTTTATTGCTTAGTGTGGGTTCGGTCGGATTTGAACCGACGATTCTCACCGTGTGAGGGTGATGTCTTAACCACTAGACCACGAACCCAATTATTTAAAATCAAACAATCTTTTTTGTGATTGTATCTTCACATTCTTCTGTTTTTCTTCAAATTTTTTAAATTCTATTTCATCAAGAACAGGCTGACCATAAACACCATCATACCCAGGTATGACTTTTATTTTTCCTTCTCTATTGAGCATTATAATATTAACTAATTTTTTTTCAGTTATTCTTTCTAAATCTTCCTTTGGAACATTTAACAACACATTAAATTCATTGCCGAAATTTTCTACTAATTTAGAATATTCAGACCACACTGTCTTTGAATATAAAGAATCTATATTAAAAACTGTTTTTATTAGCTCTGATAGTGGTAATAATCTTTTAAATGGAATCGCATCTTTTGAAACAAAACCCTGTTCTCTATCTGCTAAAAGTTCAATTCTTTCTTCAACACCAACTGTCATCTTCCTATGGCAAACAGGGCATATGTCATCTATCTTTAAAGCTTGTTTAGACGATAAACTAACATTATGATTTCTATGCCCAGTCCAATGATATTTTCCGTATGCAGGATCTACTTCGACAGTGAAAAGGAATCTTTTTTTATCTTTCTTTTTAATCGCATCAAACATTTCCCAGTAAGTGATTTTTTTTAAATCAAAAACATTACACTCTCTTCCTAATCTCCAAGGCCATGCACTATGACAGTCTGAGTTTGACATTAAAGCAAATCTATCTAAAGATGATAATCTCCAGTTCATTTCAGGGTCGCTCGACAAACCCGTTTCAAGTGCATAGATATGTTTAGTTTGATCTTGATAACAATCTTCTATTATATCGAATCCTGATTTAGAGCCAAAAAGAGAAAACCATGGTGTCCAGATGTGCGCAGGTACGATTAGCGTATCATTATAAATATTCATAATTACCTCGACTAGTTCTGCACTACTTTTTTCATTTAACAATAACCTACCATCTATGTCTAATCTACCGCCCATTTTTTTCAATTGTTCATTTATTTGATTTACAACCTCAAAACTAGGAACATGAATCAAATGATGAATTTTTCTTGTTTTATTATCCTGCATATAAACGGTGCTGATTTCAGTCGTTAACATAAAATTCATACTATCAAAAGTAAAAATCCCAGAATCTTCGATCGGTTTAAGTTTCTTTTTCAATTCTTCTAACCATTTAGGATGAGTAAAATCACCAGTTCCTATTAAATTCAAACCTTTTAATTTGCCAAACTTTGTAAGATTTTCTAAGTCCATGTTCTGGCTTGTAGCACGTGCATACTTGCTATGAATATGCAAATCTGCGAATATTTCCATATCAACAAAAGAGTTTTATTTTAGAAACTTTTATTGCTTTTCTTTATCAGAAACAGAAGCATCACGAATTCCTTCTGGCATTATTTTGAATACACATTCTCCAGATGGAAGATTTGGCGCGTCTATCATTCTTGCTATTCTTTTATCTCCGCTCGACTTTCTTACATAAATTCTATAAGTGGCTTGATGCGCTAGAACATGACCGCCTATCGGTTGTGTGGGGTCTCCAAATAAAATTGCAGGATTAGCTAACACTTGATTGGTAACAAACACGGCTATGTTGAATGAGTCTGCTAATCTTTGCAAATTGTGCAATAATCTATTTAATTTTTGTTGTCTTGGCGCTAATTCCCCTCTACCTGAATAGTCAGATCTAAAATGAGAAGTGAGAGAATCTATTATTAAGAGTTTTATGTTTTTTTCTTTAATCATATCATTTGCTTTTTCAACGAGGAGAATTTCATGATCAGAATTGTAAGCCCTTGCAACATAAATGTTTTGCAAAGTATTGATGGGATCTAATCCCAAGGCATTTGCTATTTGTGATATTCTTTCCGGCCTAAACGTACCTTCAGTATCTATAAATAAGCAATTGGCACCCAAACCCCCTCTTTCGGGTGGTAGTTGAACATTAACCGATAATTGAAATCCTATTTGTGATTTACCAGAACCAAATGGACCATATGTTTCTGTAATAGCTTGCGTTTCAATACCACCACCCAAAAGTTCATCTAGTGCTTTACTCATGGTAGATATTTTCCCTATTCTTTTTCTCTGTTCTAAAAATTTATCGGCAGAAATATAATCCATCTCTAGTTTTTCTCTAACATTGTTGATTATCTTAGTGGCTGTAGCTGCACCTATCTCTAGAATACTTGCAAGCTCACCTGGTGAAGCAACAGCAATTGACATGGGATCTGTAAATCCCATTTCAGTAAGTTTTTCAGCAATTTTTGGACCGACACCTTGAATATCTTCCAAATTTATTTTTTTATCTTTTGGTTCTTCTTTCTTCAATTTATCCACCTTTTTTAATGATTTCATTTTATAAATAAGTAAGTAATAGTAATAGGTATTTCCTAAGTAAAGTTTTGATGAACATTCTCAATTTATTATTTTACTTTAAAATCCTTTTCTACTTCGTTTATAAGGCGTTTTATTTCATCTTCTATGTTTAATTTTTCTACTTCATTGACAACCATTTCTAAAGAATCAAAAATTTTATTTTTCTGTACTCTGCCTCTCATTATAATTTCATTTCCTATTGTATTATCTCTAATCAAATTCATGGCTTCATCTTGAGGCATGCTAAGCAAGACAGATGATTCAAGACCGGTAATGTTTTTTGCCTGATCCCTAAAAAATACTGATCTAATGCTAGATGTGCCATCATCTACAATACCTGATATTATCATATTGTTATCTGGTTTTACTTTGCCGTGTTCAGAACATTTATAATCTTTTTCTGTTTTTTCTAATTTTGCTCCACACTTCGGGCAGGTTTGAAACAATGGGTTTATGTTGAATACTTGAACTATTCTACCTATTATCTCATAATTTCCTTCTTTCAATTTTTTGATATCTGTTCTTCTAAATTTCCCACCGGTAGCCTGTTTTGGCAAGGATTCGTCATCATCGACTTTTTCGATTCTTCCTAACTTTGGTAATCTTATTTCAATACCGCTGAATGAATTTTCTTTAGAAAATGCATTTTTAATTTTTATAACATCTCCTTCTTTTATTTTGCCTTCCTCTACAATGCCAACTTGCTTATCCCATAATGGCAATCTGACTTCTCCAGACCCATCGGTTAATATAAGATTACAAACACGACCCTTTTCTTTGTTTTTCCTCTCAAATTCCTTTATTTCAGATATCCGAATTATTCTGACTGTCAAATCTATTTTTTTTAGCCCATCTTTTAGATCTTTTATCTTAAAATGCCTTTTACTTGTAATTAGCAGGTTTACGCCCAAATCCCTAGCAACTAAATGTGCTGCACCCTCTAAAGATACCAGACCGGACAGTTCTTCTTGCTTCTTTTTTATCTTCTCAGTTAGTTCTTCCTTTGGTAATTTCGTATTTTTCTCAATTTCTGACAGTATTTCTTCAAAACTTAACATTAAATCTCCATTAAATTATTGGTAATAAAAATAGAAATAATAAAAATTATTTAATCGACCTTTTTTCTTGCCATTCTCACGTCTGATGGGATTATAGTTTTTCTACCAGCATGCCTTGCCAATGCCATGGCTTCAGCAGATAAATCGCGTGTGTAATCTGTAAGCACTTGGGAGAATTCCTTAACAGCAGATTTCGAGACTCTTTTAGCTCCTGCTTTCCTTAACAAACGTTCGAGTGGTGCCAATGGTATATCTTTTTTAGGTATTTGTGCCATAAAGTCACACCTCTGTATATTTTAAAGTAAAAAGAAAGTATTTAAAAGTTTAGATTTTCTTTTACTAAGAAATTATAGCCCTTTAGTCAAAAATAACCTTGTATAATTTAATTTCTGGGTTAGAATAGACTAATTTAAAGTTGTTTAGGCCTCTTCCGTCGTAAAAGAATGTTTTAACGAAAACACTGTCTTTTATATCTGGAGCAAAATATAGAAGACCCTTAAAACTTGGGTCAACCCAAACCAACCCATCGATTTTTTCTAGGTCTGTAGATGTATTGGAAAGGTCTATATTTTGTTCTTTTCCATTTAAAAAGAAAGTAATATGATTAATCATGAAGTTGTTATTGTATATGGGAATTAACTGATTATCTTTCTGTACTAAAGCCATTTTGAGACCACTATAATCATACAGGTATACAGGCCTTCCTGATTGATCTTGTTGTACATCAGAAAGTGAAAATATCCATGGGCACCAAACCCATACCCCCTTTCCTTGATCCTTAAATTCACCACACGATACCTGACCCGCTTCAGTTTTTGGAGTAGATGCACAGCAAACACCTGGATTCTTCATAAAATCAGTTTCAGATGTTATAGGAGCTCTAAATCCACCAAAATAATCCATCCATGTAAACTTACCTATCAGATCGTTGCTCGAAATAAGATACATTTCTGAAGCAGGATCACATGCTTCTTTTGGCACTATATCGCCAAACTTCTGCTTTACTTCTTGACATTGTTCTGGAGTCAATCCCATATATTTCTTTAAGATATCTACAGCTTCTTTTTCATCATCAGTAGACATTAATCTACCCATATTCTGAATTCTAATATTATGATTATATGGAACACAATTACTAGCTGGGCAATGAGCACCATCTGCATGAACTCTCAGATTTGTGTAGCCTGTAATTATATGACCAGGATCCCACCATGTTGATACTATGGCATTTTTGTTTGCATTATCTTTTAGCCAGTTAAGCATGCCAACCCAGTTATCGTCAACTTCCATCCCCCCCATTGAATAGCTATACTGCAAATCTGTAGACAATTCCGTGAATAATAATAAAACAACTATACCTAGGACAGTTGGGAATATGATAGAAGAGCCTTTTCCCTTCCATGTTTGCGTAAGATTTACTATATTACCTACTACAAACCCACCTGCTGCTGCTGTAGCACACATGAAAAGTAGTGAGAATCTAACGCCATTAAGAATTAAATAAAATGTTACTAAAAGCCAAACTATAGCAGCCATTTCACCAAAAGTAATCTTTTGTTTCATCTTGAATTTTATAAAAATTATTATAGGTAGAAATAGGGCAAAATAGATAGAAATTCCGGTCCTAGCAGCAACCTGTAAGAAACCATCTCTGGAAAGTATGTTTATAGGTTGAAGTTCGGCAATAGAAACATTAACAATTAATTCTCCTTCTATGAATCCAAGTCCATTGAAAAAAGCTTGGGGTAAAGTAGAGATTTTATTTTTGAACGGATCAACAAATTGTGATGCAAAAGTTAAGAGATTTGAAGCCAAAGTAACAATTATTATAGCCTTAAAATATGGCTTAAAGTTCTTCCAATTTTCTTTGAATACTCCAATGCTACTTTCCTTACTTTTCATTTTTTTAATTATGGCGAATGCAATCGAACCAACAAAATAAATTAGTAAAAATGCTATGAAAATATCCAATATATACCAAGATTGCGCCCAAGAAAAAGCAAAAATCCACAAAATGAGGGTTGCTAAAACATAACTAAAAATTGTTCTTTTTTCTAATGCATACAGGATTGAAAATGCAGATGCAAAAGTGAAGAAAACGACTAAAGCATCAGTATCCATATAACCTGCCATAGAAACGCCGAGAAGTGTGGGAGTAGTTACTACAAATAAAGCTGTTACCAGTCCACCCCATCTATTCGTAATTGTTCTACCCGTTAAATATGCTGGAATGGCTATAAAAGCAGAAAAAACAGCAGGAAACCATATACAATATCTCATGAAATCTACTTTCATGAATGCTGAAACAATTTTATATGATATGGCTACTATGTATTCCCATCCAAAAGGATCTATAATTGGTCTCCCAGGAGGAGAGTAACTCAAAATATCCCATTTCGGTGCATTGAGATTGTTATCCAATAAATATTTTGTATGTCTGTAATACCACCAAGGATCGTAATCTAAATTTATTTTTGTGTTAACTGTGGTCAAACGCATGTAAAGTCCTATATAAATCAAAAGGACTAAGATTAGAAGGTGTATATGCTTGAAAAAAAACTTAACAGGATTTAAATTGAAATTTATTTTTTTCATTATAATCAACTTTTTTACTATGACATATTAACTTGAATTTTTTTATGTAAAACCTACCTGATATTTTCTAAACAAAAATAAAAATTTCTGTTATTCTTTTTTCTTGTTTTGGCATAATAACAATATATCTCTTCCCATTTTATTCATTATAGGTATTTTCCCTGAAATTTTATCAACACTAATAGCGTTCCCTTTTAATCCAAGATAAAAAGCCACAATAGTTGGGTAATGCGTTATGGTTTTCATTTCAAGTATTTTGAAAAACTTACTGACTAATTTACTCCATTCATTTAACGAATATCTGTGATAGTGTGTGGGGTCCTTATTAAAAATTTTCTCTCTTAGATATTCTACACTTAAAAATGTAAAGTTTGGCATAGTTAATAAAATTAAACCATCACTTTTAAGGACTCTTTTTAATTCTGATAGAATATATGTGTTGTCTTTTAAATGTTCCAATACTTCTGTACAAAGGATAAAATCAAAGTAAGAATTTTTAAAAAATAATTTTTTTGTTAAATCCATTTTTTCTATTTTTACTTTTCTTAATTGTTTTGTTTTTTCTTTAGAGATTTTACATGCAACTTCAGTAAAATCTGTGCCGTAAATTTTTTCTACATATGGTGAAATGCGCACAATATAATCTCCACTTCCACACCCAGCATCTAATACTACTTTTGGTTTGATTTTTCGAATAATTTCAACTATAGTATAGAAGCGAATTTTATCAATTCTTGCTAAATAGTTTTTTTCTATCGTCAGAAAATAATTTTTGTCGTACTGGTTTGACATAATAGTTCATTTAAAAATTAAAATTAATAAATTCCTTTTTATGGGAAAACTTAGTGCTTACTGAAATAATCAAAGAATGCAGATATTCCATATAATTTTCTCTTTATATCAGATAACGATTTCGTATCTGCAATTAACTCAATTATTTTACCTGGTCTTAAATAAAATTTACGTAAACCTTTATCGACAAATTCTTCCATTTCTTCCTTACTCAATTGAGGATAAGAAATAACAGTGGCTTGCTCTAGATCGTCATTTACCCATTCGGTCCAATCTTTTGCAATTATGAAATTGTTTTCTTTAGTCCATTTATAGAACATAGTACCAGGATAAGGAACCATGACAGAAAATTGTGCTGTGTTTGGGTTTAGCTCTTTTGCGAATTCAACCGTTTGTCTTGCTGTTTCTCTCGTTTCTCCAGGAGCACCTATCATAAAACAACCATTAACTTTAAGACCAACTTCTCTTGTTAATTTTGCAAATTTTCTCATGCTATCTAGAGTGACTCTCTTATTTACTGCATCTAATAATTTTTGATTGCCAAATTCGTATCCGACACATAACATTCTGCATCCTGCCTCTTTCATCTTTTTTAGAACCTCTATGTTATTTATATCTGCCCTAGAATTACAAGACCAAGTTATATCCAGTCCCCTCTCTTTTAACTCTTTGCAAAAGTTAAGAACTTGGTTCACATCTGCGGTAAAAGTATCGTCCTCTATCATTATTTCTTTCAAATACGGAAATAACTTGAAATCATATTCAATTTCATCGACTAATTTTTTAGATGATTTTTTTCTATACGGCCCTGGTTCTATCGTAAATCTTTCTCTACAAAAAGAACAAACATTACTACAGCCGCGACCTCCTATCATCGTTACAAAAGGGTATTTCTTACCGGCATCGTGATACCATCTTGGATCTATATGATGCCATGCAGGAAATGGCAATTCATCTAAATTTTCTATAAGTGGTCTCATTGAATTAATTTTAATTTCTCCATTAATTTTGTAGGCAATTCCTAAACATTTTTTTAATTCAACATCATTAGCTAAATCTCTAAGTGTATAATCAAACTCGTGCATTGCTATAGCATCAATTGAGTTGGGATTAATCAAAATAGTTTCTTTTGGTAAGGCGGTAGGATGTGCACCCACGAGTACAGTTAAACAATCTTTACCTGATTCCTCTTTTATGATACCACCATAATTAACATCACTATAAATCGAAGGAGTAGTTGTCCATATTATTCCCATATCGGGTTGGAATTTTTTTATGATTTTTCTTGTTTCTTCCTCAGTCATGTTTTGTGCTTGTGCATCAACGAACTTACAATCATGTCCCGCTTCTTCTAAAACTGCTGTAGCCATACACATCCAATCTGGATGTCTTTGAACCCTACCCCTAGATTTAGCTGCCCATCTAGCTGATTTACAGAAATCTGGTTTATAAGTCGGATTTATCAATAAAATTTTCATACTATTCATTCTCAACTAAAATTTTATATAAATGTCTATTGTCTATTTTTTCAACCCCTCTTCAAAAAAATTCATATAAATTACTCAGAGATATCTATTTAATATTTGTCTTACCAGTGAGGTTTTATGCGACTTTGTATAATGCATGAATACTTTAAGCCAGATTTAACAGGCGGTGCTGACATTTTTTTATCAAAACTAGCCGATTATCTTTTGACAAAGGGTTTTAAAATAGAAGTAATTGCAACATTGCAAAAAGAAAGAAAAGAAATAGAAGTGATAGACGGTATAAAAATTAATAGATTCAGAACATCACCATTCAAATTTACGTATATGCAACAATTCCCTGGCTTAACTATACCATGGAACTATTTTAACAGACGATTAATTTCAAAAATGAAAAAAATTATTGAAAATGCAGACGTTGTTTATCTGAACAATATTTTTCATTTGTCTTTCTCTCCTTTGAGAGTTTTATCCTTTATAAAAAAACCTATAGTTTTTGATTTTCATGATTATTGGTTTTTATGCCCAAAAAAAGATCTTTTATTCAATAAAAGTTTATGCAAAAAAATATCAAGTGTTAGGTGTTCTAAATGTCTATCTGATATGATATTAGGAAAGACTGTCTTAGCACCTTTCATTTGGCCATTTATTTCGCTAGAGAGAAAACTTAAAGATAAAATTTTCATGGCAGATGTTATAATTGTGCATTCTAATTTTGTAAAAAAAAATGTTGAAAATTTTGTAAAAAAACCGATCAAAGTTATACCTTATCCCTACTTTGGATCAATCAACAAAGTAGAAAGAGAATTTGGTAAAAAAGTAAAATTACTTTTCATAGGCAGAATTGTTAATCAAAAGGGGGTAAACATGATACCCGATATTGCTCGTGAATTAAAAAAATGCGAAATAGATTATGAAATTAATGTAATAGGTGATGGTCCATTACTTCAAAAATTAAAAGATATCTCCAAAGGTATCAATGTAAACTATCATGGTGCAATCTATGACGAAAAAATTAAAGAAAAATTCTTCTTTAATTCTGATATACTTTTAGTACCATCGTTGTGGGAGGAACCCTTTGGTATAGTTGTTCTAGAGGCAATGGCCAATGGTTTACCTGTTATTGCATCAAGTAAAGGGGGTCTAGAAGAAATAGTAAAAAATAATGAAATTGGCATAACTTGTGAACCGACAATTGGAGAGTTTGTGGAATCTATAAAGAAACTTATATCAAATGAAAGTTTCTACAAAAAATTATCAATGAATTGCTATGAAAAAATAAAAAATTATTCTCCAGAAACAATTTTTGAAGAATATAGGAAGTTATTTGAAAACTTATCAGATTCTTGATTTTTACTTTCCACCTTTGTAGATAATTAAAAATTTCCCATTATTTTCGAATTTCTTTAACAATTCTAATTTAGAAAAAATGTTAGAAAATTTATCCTTATTATCATCATAAAAATTTGAATATGATTCAACAACAACTAAATTTGATTTATTTATATTTTCTTCATTTATTGGGTATAAAACAGTTATATTATTTTTAATCCATTGCCCATAACCAACGTCTAAAATACCGATATTTTCAGGTAGGATAAATGGATTAATAGCAGTTATAGTTGAATTTTTGTAATAAGTAAAAATAAAATCAAATGCAGACTTTTCTAATTTTACTATATCTATGTAATCTAAACTAATTTCACCATTTTTAACAGAAGTTATAGTTTTGGGATAAAATATTGTCGAGTGAAAAACTGGGTCCTGAAAGAATCCTTTTAATCCCCAATTCCATCTATAACATGAGATAAAGAGTATTATGATTAATGCGGATATGAAAAATTTCTTATTTCCAAAATGTTCTAGGGTTTTAGAAGAAATGATAAAAAAAATTGGGTAAATTGGCAAAATATATCTGGGAAGTAATGGACCATATGAGAACAATGCTATATAAAAGAAACTCATTATAATTAATGGTGTGATCTTTTTCTCAAATTTAAAATACAAAATTAAAAAAATTGTTAAGATCCAATTATAATTCCAAATAAAAATTTGATATAAAATTGATATGCACTTTTCAGCCAAAAAAGTAAAACTTACAAATTCATTCAATCCATTTTCCCAGCCACGACCATATATACCTATTTGAAGTTTATACCAATTTAACCAACTGAAAAGAACTATTAAAGGAAGTAAAAAAAATAAAATATTCTGTATTTTTTCTTTCTTTATTAATTGATAAAAGGCAAGGGCGATTATTGCCAGAAACCCTGGTTCTTTGGTTAAAACTAAAAAACTGGCAAAGATTAAATAAAGTATTTTTTGCTTCTTTAATCCAAAATATAAAGTCATCATCGTAAAAGCAACTAATGACACATCTATCAGTGCCTGACCGCTAATTGCAAAAAAGATGGGAGAAAAAAAAGTAAATAAAGATGCAATTATTCCTACATTTTTATTGAATAGAAATTTTCCAATGAGATATGTAAAATAAATGCTGAAGAATGAAAAAAGAGCGACGATAAAATGAGTAATAAAAACAGATTCACCAAAAATTACATAAAACCCAGCTAAAATCCATGAAAACATCGGTACATGACCGTAATGATGTGGTGGTATAGAAAATAAACCATGAATTGAAAACCACTTTCCATAATATACGTATAAACTTTCATCCCAATGATAAGACAAATTAAATGTAAGATATTTTAATGAAATTACTAAAATTAAGAAAAATAAAAAATATTTTAATTCATTATTAATCATCCAATCCTACCTAAACAAATTTTATTTTTCTTATTGAAATTATAAAAATTATTAGTTAAGAACTAGACGAAATTAAATCTATAAATGTTAATAAGTAAGTAAAAAATGTGTAAGTTATGGTTAAATTTTCTATTTTCATTCCTGTTTACAATGAAGAAAGAACTATTGAAACGAATTTATTGAAGATTTTTGATAAATTAAAGGAATTTGATTGGGATTATGAATTAATCATAGCCGATGATGGATCTGTGGATTCAACACCCAAAATAGTTAAAAAACTTGAAAAAAAATATAAAAATTTGATACTCTATAGGAATAAAAAAAATCTTGGTCGTGGAGAAATTCTATCACTAAGTTTTAAAATCGCTAACGGTAGGTATATAGGGTTTATGGATATAGATCTCGCCACCAATTTAAATTATCTGGAAGATTTGGTCAATAACCTGAAAGATGCTGATATAGCAATAGGTAGTAGATGGTTAAAAAGAAGTTTAGTTAAAAGAAGTTTTCTGAGATGGTTTATAAGTTTTTTTTACAACAAATTTCTATTAAAAATACTCTTCAACTCACAAATAAAAGATCATCAATGTGGTTTTAAAGGATTCAAGAAAGAAATTGCTCTAAAATTAATTGAAGAATGTGGGGTAAGAAATGATAGAATATGGGCATGGGATACAGAAATGCTTATAAGGGCTCAGAGACATAGATACAAAATCAAGGAGTTTCCAATTGAATGGGATGCAGGTAAAGAATCGAAATTTAAAATTTTAAGAGATATTATTATAGTTGGGATTTATTTGTTTAAACTACGCCTTGAATTTCTAAATGAAGATATAAGGTGGTTGAAATCAAAGTATTACTTGTAAAACCTCATTTTAGAGACATGTATACAGAATTCCGAACAGTTGCCACTGAATATCCACCACTTGGATTAATGTATTTAGCATCTTATCTTGAAAAAAATGGACATGAAATGAAAATTTTAGATATGTCTGCAGAAAAAAAGACTGATAATGATTTAATAAAAATTACAGAAGATTTTCAACCAGACGTTGTTGGATTTACAGTAACAACTCCGCTATCAAATCGTTCACATCAATTAGCAGCATTAGTAAAAAATTCCTTAAAAGATGTTTTTATAATTTTTGGAGGTCCTCATCCCACTGCATTGCCAGAAGAAGAATTGAGTGATAAAAATGTAGATTTTGTTATAAGAAGTGAAGGTGAAATCAGTTGCAGTTCTCTTATTAATAAGAAATGTAAAAATGTGGATGATGTTCTTGGATTGAGTTATAAAAAAAATGATAAAATAATTCACAATCCCAATCAACCATATATTGAAACACTTGATAAACTTCCATTTCCTGCTTATCATTTAATTAACATTAAAAAATATTTTTTTGTTGACGCTAGAAAATATCCTCTTGCACCATTATTAACTTCTAGAGGGTGCCCATTTGGATGCATTTATTGTAATAAAAATATATCTGGACGGTTATTCCGAGCCAGAAGTGCAAAAAATGTAGTTGATGAAATAGAACATTTGATAAATAATTATGATATTAGAGAAATTCATATTCTTGATGATGCAATGACAACTATTGCATCTAGGATGACAGAGATTTGTAACGAAATTAAATTGCGGGGTATAGATATTTTATTTGACGCCTCTAATGGTATTAGGGCCGATAGTGTAACATTTGATTTATTAAAAAAAATGAAGGATATTGGTTTTTACAAAGTTGCATTTGGGATAGAATCTGGTAATGAAAATATTCGAAACAATATAAAAAAGAATTTAAACATTGAACAAGTTAAGGAAGCTGTTAAATGGTCAAAAAAAATTGGTCTCGAAGTTTGGGGATTTTTTATTATAGGCTTACCAGGGGAGACCAGAAAATCTGTAGAAGAAACTTTAAATCTGGCAATTGATTTGGATTTAGATGTAGCAAAGTTTTATGTTACAACACCTATGCCAGGTACTGAATTATTTGAAACCTGGAAAAAAGCAGGATTTATAAAGACCTTCAAATGGTCTGAATATAGTTTTTATAAAAAACCTGTATACGAATTGCCGAATATGTCAGCCGACGAAATTTTAGAATTGCATAAATATTGCTTTAAAAAATTCTATCTAAGACCAAAATATTTATTGAAAAAAATGAGAACAATATCTTCTATTAAACATTTTATGTTTATGAGTAAGGCTGGAATTGACATATTGAATCGGGCAATAAAATAAAAAATATATTTATGAATAAAATGTCCATCTTAAATAACTTTGGGAGAAATGTTGATATATTATTAAAGAAATGAATTTATGCTTTCTATATAATAAATGAAGGTATGGTATGATAAGATGCAGGAAAAAGAAATTTCAATTGAAATAAAAAAACCGGAAAGTATAATACTATTAGGATTGTTAATAACAATTTTATTTTTAGAGTTAAGCGTCACACTACCTTCTCCTATTGCTTTTGGTGACGAAGGTTTTCATATAAGAATGGCTCAATACATTTCAGAAAACAAAGAATATCCAGTTTGGTTACCCTTTTGGGGAACTAAAATATATAAAAATGGTTTTTTTAGACCACCTTTATGGAATTTATTGCAGGGCAGTTTTTATCTGATTTTTGGGTTTAGTGAAATTTTGACTAAAACTTTAACGCCATTTATCGCATCTATTATGACTGGCCTGACTGTTTTTCTTATAGGAAAAAAAATATATAACAAAAAGATTGGGTTTATAGCTTCCATAATAGCTGTAACTATTCCATCATTTGTGACTTATTCTGTCTTATTTTATACTGATATATTATTCGTACTTAACTTTTCCTTGTTTGCTTTAAGCTTGGTAATGGCTGTAAAAGGAGAAAAAAATAGATATTGGATTATATCTGGAATTTTTGGTGCATTTACACTATTAACAAAAGACCCTGGCTATACAATATTTCCATTATTAATTCTTAGTTTCTTTTATCAAATTTATAAAAAAAATGAATTGCGTGTTTTATTTAAAAAATATTTAATCACTATTTTATTGATTACAACTATATCTGGTACATATTATTTAAGAAATTTTATTTATTACGGAACACCATCATGCGCTTTACCAGGTTTTGATTCAAGTGGGTGTAGACCTAGTTATGAATATAAAAACGAGACGCCAGAAGCGCCAAACACACATGAACCAGGTCTATTTGAAAATGGATTGATGAATTACATTAGTTTTGCTTATGGAATGAATCAAATTGGACCTTTTGTTTTTCCTTTTGTTTTCTTTGGATTTATATGCGGATTAGTCATAATAGGCCATAAAAAAGAAAAATCTGATATAATGCTGATTTTAGCGTTGATATCATTCTTTCCAATATTTTATTTGTCAACGGGACGTAGCGAAGATAGTGCAAGATATACATTAGGTTTAATTCCTGTAATTGCATTAATTGCCGCAAATTACTATGAGAAAATTTATGATTTTGTAGGAAACTATAGAAGACAATTGGCACTAATAGTTTTCATTTTAGTAATATTTTTCAGTTTCATGAACCTAATTAATAAATTAAATGATGCTAGGCATTATGATAAGGCTAATCAACAGTATGTTGGCTACAAATTGTTTTCACCTTCCTTCTTTCAAGCAACAGATTTCATAAAAAGAAATACTACAAAAGATGCTTTGATAATTACAACATGGGATTCACAAACTGAATATAATGCACAAAGAAATGTAGTCGGTCTAAGAACATTGCCTGATTCGAATGATATAATAAATGGTGATTTAAACCTAACTTTATCGCGCCTTAAAATAAATGGAATAACACACGTTTTTATTCAAAAATTCAGCATAAATGATCAATACTGCCCACTTAAATTTGTTCAATTACTGGAAGGCAACCCTAAAAATTTTGTTAAAATATATGAGAATGGCCCTTCTTTAGATGAATGTATCAAAGCAGGTGGATGCGATGGAAATATATTATATGAAATAAAATATGATTTGAAAAAATAGTGATATTATTGTTTAACTTTTTTTTCTAAAAATTTTGTTGCTGTGTTCAAAATATTTCTTATAAATGATGGCGATTTTTCAGAAATAAACTTTATAATAGTTAAGTCCTCTCTAGAGTAGAAATTTAGAAAATATAAAGAAAATAAATAAATAATCGCCGATGGAACTAGTAACAAAAATACAAAATATATATTATGAGTAATTGGCGATATCAGATATAAAAATGCAAACACGATTAATGAACTTACTATGATTTTTAATATAGGTTTAACTGGTATTTTAAACTTAAGATATTTCCTTACGAAAACAAAAGAAACTAAGAATGATATTATGCTACTTATTAAATAAGCATAAGATATGCCCAAAGCTGAATACAAATATGTCAAGATTAATGAAAATGTTAAAAATAAAATAGATAAAAGAAACGCTATTTTTGTACTAGTTTCTGGGTAGCAAGATGCATATAAGCAGTCAATAAAAAGACTTGCAACACCCAAAAATACTGCACCTATTGCAAGTATTGGTAAGAAATTTGTTGCTTCTATAAATTTTTCTGACGAGAAAATCAAAACTCCAGCCTTTGAAAATGATATCATCAGAAATATGAAAGGTATAGCTATGAATAGACTATATTTAAATGACAAAGATAGTAGATTATTTGATTTTTTTGAATCTTTTTTTTTCGATAATTTAGAAATTATAGGAAATAATGATGAAGATATAGTTCTAATCATATCTGGGACAGGTGTTACTAAAAGCATTGCAACTGAAAATTTACCTGTAATTTCTGGATTTTTAAAAGCTGTGAGTATAATATATTGAGTACTACTGAAAATTAACCATGATATACTAGTTAAAAACGCTGGAAACGAATATTTGGCCAGTTGTTTTTTATCGACTTTTATATTTCCTGTTTTTAATGCATTGAAATCAAATCTCAAAACAAATATTAAGAAAAAATAAACAACTATTCCTATTAAAGGACCGAAATACTTGGAACTAGGATTAAAGAAAAATGGAATAGAAAATATCAGTACAATTGATAGTATTATTCTAATAAATTGTGATATAACATCTGAAGTAAAAAGTTTTTTCATTCTTTGTAAACCCATACCTATAGATGTGAATATACTCGACATTGACTGAAAAAAAATTCCAGCTAATACAATTAACAATACATAGAAATCAAATTTTAATGTAGTAGTCACAACATTTGAAAAAAATAATAGAATTAATATAACGACAGCATTTACCAGTAATGTTATTTTCAAAGAGTATAAAAAATATTTTTTGATGTTTTTTTCATCTTCGGAAATTAATTTTATCAAGGCTTGGGGGAATCCTAACATTACAATTCCGCTCAAAACTGAAATGAAATTCATAGAAGTTGATATTATACCATACTGTTCGGGATCTAAAAGTTTACCTATTATAATCCAAAATAACAGTGAAGATGAAATCATAATTAGCCACCTTGATATCAGATAGAAAGTATTTGAGAATAACTGTTTAGTTGTTTTCATAAATTTGCACCAATTGTTGAAATTTTGCTTGTGTCATTTAAACATATCCATTTTTTTAACAAACAGATGTAATTACATTCTGTTTTTGAAAAATTGTATTTATTATTTTCATAAATGATAACTCTTAGATTTTTACCTTCAATATTTGATATAAATTGTAATTGTTGTGTCGTATTTATTTCTTGTATATTTTTCATATGAATATCTCTAATAGGTTCAGCAACAATAACATATCTTATTCCCTCTGTATCTAATAAATTTTTTAAATTGGTTTCGTCCAAAACGCAGGGTCTATAAATTTTTCTTGAAGATAGTCTATCTTCTTTAGAAGCTATGTTAAACATAAATGCTGATGAGTAAAACCATGAATTTTCAGATGCAAGAAGTATATTTCCTTCTTTGGTTATTTTAGATGTTATACGATCATAATCAATTTTATAATTTAATATTGGTTCTAGATAATAGAATGAAGATATAATTAGTATAATAGATATCGAAAGGGCGGAAACTATTTTTATCTTTTTTTTCATCAATGAAATAATATATGCAAATGGGAAAATTAAAGATGGAAAAATTATTATTATGTATCTGGGGTCCTTATTTGTTAACCATGTGAAAAATAGATATACTAAAATAAACCAAATTAAAAAAAGTTTCCAATGTGGATATTTTTTCAGTGAATAAAAAATTAAAGCGACTAAGGATAATGCCATTAAGGGGTAAGATAAATAAGAATCAGACAATTTAACAGTATAATATAGCCATCCTTCTAAACTTGTCCATTGTGGGTCTTTTTCGGAAACACCTACTTCTATAGATGTTTTCTCAACAATAATTGGTATATTGAATTTAAATGCCAAATATAAATAAGGTGACAATAAAAATGCAACAAGAAAGAATGATAAAATTAATTTCTTTATACTCTTTCTGAAATCAAGTATAGCATAAACAAAAATTATGGGAATAATTAAAATTATATTCCATTTTGTCAAAAAACCTAAAGCAAAAGATATCGAAGATGATATGAACCATTTTGTTTTATTTGTTAATATGGCATTCAAATAACAATACAAAGTTGTTAAAAAGAAAAATAGAATTGGCACGTCAGTCAAAGTTTTAATTGATAATAAAATTATTATAGGGGATAAAACATAGAATAATGAAGAAATTAAAGCAGAGTCAAAATTACCAATATGTTTTTTGGAAAAAAGATATATCATAAACAACGAGCCAAGAGAAAAGATTAGAGTTGTTAAAGAACCGACAAAAAAAGATATTCCAAAAATATTGAACATTAATGATAGTAAAATATAAAAAAATGGGGGATAATAAAGGGATAATTTTGGATAATATATTAAATATTCTATAAAGAAACTATAAATCTTATTTATCGATATTGCCGGATTTTTTATCAAATAACGAAATAGATCATAAAAAAATAAACCTAATAAGTTATGAGTTCCCTCATCTGCATTGGGAATAGAATATTTAGTTAAAAATAAACACATTAAAAAAAAGGACGAAAAAAGTAAGATAAAAATTAAGTCTAATTTTTTAAGATTTTCTTTTAACCACATTTCAAATATACCTAAACCCATTTTTGCACTATCTTTTAAAAATGAAAATTTAGTTGTTTCTTCTTTATGAGACCAGACAACAGGGACTTCTTTTATTTTTAGTTTATTTTGTTTTGATCGTAGTAAAAATTCAACATCAAAGTCCCATCCAGTTTTTGTTAACTTATCGATTATTTTTTCTAAAGAACCTTTTTTAATAGCTTTTAAGCCACATTGAGTATCTTTTATACCGAGATTAAAAAATAAGTTTACTAATATATTGAAACTCTTACTAGCAATAATTTTTTTTATAGGCGATTTTTTGATTATTTCAGAGCCCTTAACATATTTTGACGCAATGGCTAAATCATAACCGGAGTCAATTTCCTTAATCAATTTATCAATTTCTGAGGGAGGTGCAGCCAAATCTGTATCAGTGAAAATTACTATATCCCCCTCCGCATTTTTAAACCCCTTTATTATACCGCCGCCTTTACCTAATTTTTTTGCATCGTGGAGGACTTTGATATTTTTATATTTTTTTTCAAATTTTTTAGCAATTGTATAAGTTTTGTCTATACTTCCATCTTCAGAAACTATAATTTCATAGTTATAATTTTTTTTAGAAAAATGATCTATTAAAGAGTACAAACAATTTGCAATATTTTTTTCCTCGTTGTGAGCAACAACAATTATTGAAACTTTCATAACTTTCGACATATTTTTATTTATAGTAAACTTATTAACCATTTAGTATTTTTTTAATTCTTAGGGTACCATATAGAACACCTAATACACAGACTAAATCTCTTAAAAAAAGAATAGGCAGAGCAAAAAATGGCATCATTTTTTCTTTCTTCCATAAAAATAAAAATGTACTGAAATTAAGGGAAATAGAAAAGATTAAAGAAATTAAAGCAAGATATATGAAATAATTATTCAGAAAATATAGAAAGAAAAATAAAATAAATAATCCTGTGAACAAGACTTGAAGTAACAGGGATTTACTTGTGTATGAATCACCAGTCATTTTCTCTTTATTACTGGAATACAACAATATTCTCCAATAAGCTCTCCAAAATTTTTGCTTTAAATATTTTGATAATTTGTCAACATGGTAATGGTATACGAATGCCTTGTTTTGAAATACAATTTTATAACCATCTTTTGATATTTTAAATGATAAATCAGGATCCTCACCAGATGAGGTTTTAAATTTAGTATTAAATCCACCATATTTAAAAAATATTTTTTTTCTATAAGCACAATTGAAAGTTCCGACAAAATCTATTCTTTCCATTTTTTTCATATTTTCATGTCGTTCTTCAATCTGATAGCCTTCGAATCTTGCTAAAATGCTTTCTTTATTCATTGTTCTATACGTACCTGAAACACCTACAATCTCTGGATTAGAAAATGGTTTAATTAATTCTTTCAACCAATTTTTTGGTGGCAAACAATCAGAATCAGTAAAAACTATTATATCGCCTTTAGATTGTTTTGCACCGAGATTTCTAGCTTTAGCAGGACCTTGATGTTTTTGTTTTATTAACTTAACTGGAAAATTAGAAACAATTTTTATGGTATCATCGCTAGATGCGTCATCTACTACTATAACTTCATATTTTTTATTTATGTCTTGAGATAGAATACATTCTAAACACTTTTTTATGGTTTTTTTAGCGTTGTACGCTGGAATAATAACAGAAATTTCGGTCATTAGTATCTAAACACTTTTTTAATTCCCATAATATTTCTTTTTAATTCGCTAGTGTCTGATATTCCTTTTTTGATTCTCCTAACTACGAATTTTGGCCTAAGATAAAATTCTTTCCACATTTTTCCGCAAATATCTTTGAGTTCTTCTTCAGAAAATCTAGGATGTTTAAAGACTACATTTATGTAACCCTGTTCCATTAAATAGTCGTCCCATTTTATTGGAAATTCGATCCAACCCCTTTTCATAATATCATTAAACATCTCAGTACCGGGCAGAGGAGAAAGTATAACAAATTGTGCCATGTCAGGCTCTATTGTCTTTGCCAAATCAATGGTAGCTCTAATAGTTTCTTCTGTATCATTTGGTAAACCAATCATAAAACTAGCAAATGTCTTTATTCCAACTTCTTTTGTTAATTTGAAGAAATTTTTAATCTGTTCTATTTTTGTATCCTTTCTAATATCATCTAGTATTTTTTGACTTCCACTTTCAACACCAACCTTAAAAAGATAGCAGCCTGATTTTTTCATATTTTGCATTGTTTCTTTGTCCAATGTATCGACACGAGCATTACAAATCCACGGTGTTTTAATTTTTCTTTTAACCAATTCTTGGCAAATTTTATTTACCCTGTCTTTCATGACAGTGAACGTATCATCAAAGAACTTAAAAGTTTTCAAATTATAACGATTTATACAATATTCTACTTCATCTACAACTTTCTTTTCATTTCTTAATCGTAATTTCCTCCCATACATGACTTGAGGCCATAAACAAAAAGTGCATCTGAACGGGCAGCCTCTACCAGAGATTATAAAAGTGAATGGCGGAGTCAAAAGAGTGTCCCTATATTTATCTATCGGTAATTGATCTCTATCTGGGTATGGTAAATCATCCAAATTTTCAATTAATTTTCTATTCTTTGTTATCACTATTTTTTTGTTGTCTCTGTAGACAATTCCGTCTATAGCATCTAAATTACTTTTTTCTGAATTTTCTATCAAAGCTGGTAAAGTATAGTCGTATTCTCCTATGGTCAAAAAATCAACCCATGGGGCAATTTTCATTGTATTTTCTGGCATAGCAGAAACATGTGGTCCAACAAGAACTATTTTAATATCTGGACGGTTTTCTTTGATTTTTTTAGCAATATTCATGTCATTGAGTATAGAAGGCGTTGAAGTATCCATTATAACGAAATCTGGTTTCTGTTTATCAATCATCTTGTAAAAATCTTCTATTGCAGTATTAGAAGCTATAGCATCTAATAATTTAACATCATGATTTTTTTCAAGTATCGCTGCAGCATATGCTAAGTAAACTGGCGGGTGTATACCACCAGAAGTCTTTGCACTCCATCTAACTTGTCTATTGAAATTCTTGAAAAAAGGTGGGTTTGTAATAAAAATCTTCATTTTTGTCCCCTTCAGTATATTACATCAATACTTTTTTATAGGTTTAACAGCTTTGATAAAAACTAATCTTCCTTCAAATCCATCAAAAATAATATCTAAATTGTAAAATAAAGATAAAAATTGAGCTAAAGTTCTACTAAATAAAAATATTATTTCTGATCCTATTCCATACTTAAAGATTGGTTTTTTTGTAGTTGTTTCTCTAACTTCCATTCCTCTTACTTCACCTATCAAACCAACAAAATCATGAATAATTTTGCCAAAAACTTGACTTTTGTATTTTTTTTCTATTATTTTAAAACCACTACTAGAAAAGATTTTTCGCAGTTCTTCTATAGAAAATCCTGATACGATATGATCTGGGGGCTCTAAATCTATATTTAAAAAGTCAGATAATTTTGGTATAGAGTTGTGCTTTTTAGAAGGTGTCCATGCATACACATCGCCATTTTCTTTCAAAATATGAAAAATTTCATCAGATATTTTTTTTGGTTGTTTAACATGTTCCAATACATGATTACAAACTATTATATCGAAAGTGCCTTTTTTGAATGGTGCTTTGTTAACATCTGCTAAGATTAAATTTAATGTTTTTTTATTTTCTTTTAGTATATCTTTCACAAATCTTATCGAATTCCTATTCAAATCAATTCCAAAACCATTAAATCCTTTAAATTTTTCGAAGGATTCGATAAGAAAATAACACATACCAGAACCAATATCTAATACCTTTTTTTTATCACCATTGAACTTTTTTTTAATCAATTTTTGTATTTCTCTTATATTAGCAATAGCCGAGGGATGATAAATTGGTATGTAATTTAATGGATATTTCAATTAAGATCACTCTCAATTTTTGAAAGGTAATTTGAAACTATATGGAGAATCTTACTTTTTTGTTTGAGTAATTTTTTAGTTTTAAAAAATTTTACTTCATTTAAAGCATTCTCTAAATCATTTATATCATAAACAGGTATTATCCTTTTTTGTTTTTCTAATTCTTTTACAATCTGTAATTGATGATCATTTGTGTGTTCATTAAATTTCTTAAGTCTTGGGACTGCCAAGACGATTTTTCCTAATTCTAATGGTGTTATTATAGAACCGATACCACCATGTGATATTACAATGGAGGATTTTTTACAAAGTTCTACTATGCTATCATAGTCTGTAAACTTAAACCACTCACAGTTTTTTGGGGTATAATCAGTATAACCCGTTTGAACTATGACTTTTTCTTTTATTTTTCCCAAATCTACTAAATCGTCTACGGCCTTTATTAATCTTTTAAATCCTCTTTCATGTGTTCCGACGGTTACAAAAATCAAAATATCGAGCCTCCGTAAATAGCGTTATTATAATATTTTAACAAAGGTTTCCATTGAACTATGAATAAATCAGAAATTCTATACAAAAGTCGACCTGTAAAAGATGGAGAATTGACTCTTGAGAAAGACTCAATGTAAATGATCTTTTTACCAAAAATCTTGGCGTAAAAACATATGAAAAATGTGACACCTGAACCTGTAGAAATTACAACATCCGGGCTTTCTTTAAGAAAAATTATTAAACTTTGTAGCATGCATAATAATATTTTTAACAAATTTCTTTCTGGCATGGCTACAAAATGAACTTTTTCTTTTTTTATTAATGATTCGGTAGTTGTTTTTTTAAAAGTTAAGAAAAAGTGCTCGTATTTTTTGTAAACATTTTCCAGCTGGAAAATCTGAAGTAATTGACCACCGGCACTTGAAGTCAAGCAAATTTTCATATATGAGATATAAACAGAAAAAATATAAAGACATTATAAAAGGTCTTCTTCCGATAACATCTTTCTTATTTCATCCCTTGACATAAGATTTACGTCTTTTGAGGTATATTTCTTCAATTTTGTGGGTTTGGTGCCCTTATATTCATATATTTTATCTGCTGTATCTATTTGGGGTAGTATAATAAACATATCCTCTGTTTCTAGGGCGTGTTCGGCTTCTTCTTCTGTCATTAGACTTTCATACATCCTTTCTCCTGGTCTGATTCCGGTATTTTCAATTTTTATATTTTTCAAAGATTCCTCTATCATAACCTCTGCTAAATCGCCTATTCTCAGAGATGGCATCTTAAATATGAAAATTTCACCACCTTTAGCCATATTGGAAGCTTCAAATATCAAATCAACCGCTTGGTTTATCGACATGACAAATCTTGTCATTTCTGGGTCGGTAATTGTTAAGATTTCATTTTTTTGGATTTGAGTTTTGAATAAAGGTATGACAGAACCCCTAGTGCCTATAACATTTCCAAACCTTACAGAAGAAAAAATAGTTCTTCTATTGCCTTTGTAAAATTCAGCTGCTATAACAAGTCTTTCTGTTAAGAGTTTAGTTGCCCCCATAGTGCCGATTGGATTAACTACTTTATCTGTACTAATATTGATCATTTTTTCAACCTCTTCACCCATCGCAACTTCTATAAGATTTTGAGTTCCTATTACATTTGTTTTAACAGACTCGAAGGGGTTATATTCACAGGAAGGAACATGTTTTAATGCAGCGGCATGAAAAATAATATCTATATCTTCTACAGCCATTTTTAACCTATCTTTGTCCCTTACATCACCGATGAGAAATCTAACATTTCTATGTTTTTTTAACTCATTCTGAAATTCAAACAGTCTTGTTTCATCGATGTCCAGAACCCTTACTACAGCGGGATTTTGCTTTAATAATTGTTTAACTATTTCACTACCAATAGAACCTGCGCCACCTGTGACTAGGATTTTTTTGTTCTCAAACTGCTTTTTGCTAAAAGTTAAATCAAGTTTTGATTTAATATTTTTAGGGGGATTAATAAAAATTTCTTCGTCATTTTTCATATCTGCGAACATGTTTATCGTGTTTCAACTATTATATGTAAATTATTTAAGTTTTATTAGGAGAAGGAAGAAATAGGATATTGGATTAAAAACAATAAATATGCCAATATAATGTTGTTTTTACCAATTTATAAATTATTTAATTATATTACCTTAATATGGAAATGTGTCATATTCATGAGAAGAATAAGAATTGGTAAAAAATTCATAGGTAAAAATGATCCTTGTTTTGTGATAGCAGAGGCTGGAGCTAATCATGACAGCATGGTTGAAAGGGGTAAAGAACTAATTAAAAAGGCCGCAGAAAGTGGTGCAGACGCAATAAAATTTCAAACATATATAGCAGATAGACTTGTAACTAGAACTGCACCAAAATATTGGAAAGATGATAAACCAAAAGAAACACAATATGAAGTTTTCCAGAAACTAGATAAATTAACCGAAGGTGATTGGAAAGAGTTAGTTAGTTATTGCAAAAAATTAGATATGATATTCCTTTCGACCCCATTTGATGAAAAAAGTTCAGATTTTCTCGAGAAGTTAGGTGTTCCAGCCTTTAAAATAGCTTCCGCAGATATTACTCACTTACCCTTGTTAAAACATATTGCAGAAAAGGGATTACCAATGCTAATATCTACTGGAATGGCAAATATGAATGAAATAAAGGATGCAATTAAAACAATAAAAACAACTGGCAACGAAGACATAATACTGTTACATTGTGTAATAAGTTATCCAACGGTAGTTGAAGATGCAAATTTACGTATTATAAGTACACTTCAAAAAACATTTCCAGATATACCCGTGGGGTTTTCTGACCATACACTTGGCATAATTATACCCACAGCAGCAGTTTCGATCGGCGCAAGGGTTATAGAGAAACATTTCACTATAGACAAAAAACTTCTTGACAGTCCTGATCATAGACTTTCAGTAGATCCAGATGAATTAAAGGAAATGACAAAAAACATAAGAATCGTAGAAAAGGCATTGGGTTCTCCTGTAAAAAGATTGATTGAATCAGAAAAAGAAGGTTTAAAGTTTGCTAGAAGAAGTGTAGTTTCGAATGCACCGATATTAAAGGGAGTAAAAATTAGTAGAAGTATGCTTTCTATCAAAAGACCTGGATATGGCATACAACCAAAATACATAGATAAGGTTATTGGAAAGATCGCAAAAAGAGATATAGATGCAGATGAAGTGCTTAAATGGGATGACTTGAAATAAAGGTAATACTATGGATTTTACAGTTGAAGCAAAGAAATTAGCATTGGAGACAGTAAGTTTAGCTAAGAAATCAAAAAAAATATCAGCATTTTGTATAAGTTGTACTAGTAACGTTAGAAAAAATAAATTATTTTTTACACCAATTCGTGTAACACCTTATGTTGTTTGCGCGAATGTAATATTATTTTCAAAAGACGAAGCTAGAAAAATAGTGAGAGTTATTGATGGTTTGGTTGACATCATATTTGTTGATGCTGAAGAAAAAATAAAAAATTTGAGTAATCTCGCTAATTTTGTTCAAAAAGAGGCAAAAGAGAGTAAAGTTTTTTCAATAAAAATAAATGATATTACTGCCGAGTCAGCAGACGCTCTCGTAGCACAATATTTCAAAGATTTAAAAAATAAAAAAGCCGCGATAATCGGTTGTGGAAATATTGGTAGTAAAATTGCTTTAAAGTTAGTAGAAAGGGGGGCAAAAGTTTTTATTACGAGACAGGATGAAAATGAGATAAAATGTATCGCCGATGGGTTGAATTTAATCAAACCAAAAAATATACCTTCAAATTTTGTGGGCATGACAGATAATTATGAAGCTGTAAGAAATGCGGATATAGTGATTGGGTTTACTCCGGGGACACCTGTTATCGATAAAAAAATGGTGGATATGATGAATAGAAATGGTATGATAATCGATGGTGGTATTGGTACCATATTCGAAGGTACTATAGAACATGCGAAAAAAAAAGGAATTAGAGTCATAAGATTGGATATACGTGCTGGTTTTAGCGGTGCTATAACAACTGTGATCGAAACAGAAAATTTCATAAAAAATGTTATCGGTCATAAAAAAATAGATGGTATTGATGTAGTGGCTGGTGGGTTTATTGGTAAAGGGGGAAACATAATAGTAGATAATATATCTAATCCGACCAAAGTGATTGGAGTGGCCAATGGCGAAGGCGGTGTTCTAGGTCCTATATTTTCTAAAGAACATATTAAAAATTTGGAAAAAATTCGAAAAAGAATAGAGAAATGAGAGTTTATGTCAGGTATTTCTAATAAAAAAATTGTTTTTAGGGTCGATGGTGGCAGTAAAAAAGTTGAAAATAGTATAACAAAGAGAGGTATGGGTCATGTAACACGTTGTTTAGCTATTGCAAATGAATTGAAAAAAAACAGAAATTTGGAGATTCTTTTTATAACCCACGGCAATAGTGAAGGATTAAATAGGATTTTAGATGCTGGTTTCTTAGTTAAAGAAATACCAATTGGTATCAAACCAGAAAAAGAGTCAAATTTTATTATCAATTTTTTGAAAGAATTCAAACCACACTTAGTGATAGTAGATTCGCTGGATACCAACTCAAATTTTATGAAAAAAATAAAAGAACTCGGAGCTATTTTGTTAAGTATTGACGATTTGGGAAATGGGAGAATTTATTCTGATATATTAATTTACAATTTAGTAAAACCACCCAAAAGTTACAGATTAAAACAAAAACATTATTCTGGCCCTTCGTATGTTCCTTTGAATAATAAAATAAAAGAAAAATTCGAGAAAAAAATAAGAAAAATAGGTAAAAACATACTTGTATCTTTTGGGGCAAGTGACCCTGGCGGTTTCACATTAAGGACAATAAAAACATTAGATAAGACAAATGAAGATTATAATGTAACAGTTATAGTGGGTGCAGCTTTTAATCAAAATGAAAAATTAAAAAAATTGTTAAAGAACGTAAAGAAAAAATATAATTTGAAATTTAACGTTAGTCAACAAGAATTCGTTAAAATGCTCCAAAAATCTGATATGGCAATAACATCAGGTGGGTTGACGGTTTACGAATTAGCGGCAACAGGCACACCAGGAATTGTGCTTTGTCAGAATGAACATGAAAATAGTAATATATTTGAAATATATGGGTTTGTTATAAAGCTTGGTCTTGGTAAATTAGTACCAGAAAATAAAATCCTCTCAGCCATAGAAAGTTTATCGAAGGATAAAAAATTGAGACGTGAAATGTCAAAAAAAGGCAGAAATTTAGTTGACGGAAAGGGTGTAGAGAGAATTGGCCATATAATTATTAGAGAATTAAACAATCATTTGGGATGATATATGAAAATTGTTTGTGTTGTTGCCGCTAGAATGGTATCAACAAGACTTTCTGGAAAATCGATGATGAACATTCTTGGAAAACCAATGTTAGAGCATGAAATAAGAAGAATTCAACAATCCAAACTAGTCGATGAAATAGTTATTGCAACAACGACCAAAAAAGAAGATGACGTAATAGTTGAATTAGGGGATAAATTAGGTATTAGTGTTTATAGAGGTAGCTCAGAGGATGTTCTGGATAGAACTTTGAAAGCAGCAAAGGCCGTCGATGGGAATATAATAGTGCAAATTAATGGAGATTGTCCCCTGATAGACCCAGAAGTATGTGATATGGTAATAAAAACTTATCTTGATAAAAGACCCGATTACGCTTGCAACAGTAGGTTGAAAGCAACTTTTCCTACGGGGTTTGACACAGAAGTTTTTTCAGTAAAAGTTTTAGAAGAAGTTGATAAATTGACTAATAACAAATTCGATAGAGAACATGTAACTTTGTATATCTATGAACACCCAGAAAAATTCAAACTTCTGAATGTTACTGCTCCGCCTGAGTTGAACAGACCGGATTTACGTTTAACTGTAGATACTATTGAAGATTTAGAATTAGTAAGAGAAATCTATAAAGAGTTATATAAAAAAAATACTTACTTTTCCGGTAAGGATATAATAGAGTTGTTCAACAAAAAACCAGAATTGAAGAAAATCAATAGTCATATAAAACAAAAACCTGCAAGATTAGAAGTAATGGGGGAATAGGAAATGTATAAAATCGGAATAATAGGATTGGGTAGAATGGCATCTCTTTTTGAAGAAGACGTTTTAATGAAAAGGCCATGTACTCACGCTGGCGCTTATGCTCATATCAAAAAAACAAAAATTATAGCAGGATGTGACATAAGGAAAGATAGATTGAATAAATTTTCAAAAATGTGGGGCGTCAAATCTCTTTACGAAGACTATAAAAAAATGTTAAAAAATGAAGATCTAGACATAGTTAGTTTATGTACTCATGCACAGGATCGGTATGAAATGACTATTGATGTTGCAGAAAGTGGTGTCAAAGCCATATTTTGTGAAAAACCATTTTCTACAAACTTAAAAAATGCCGAAAAAATTATAAAAGTCTGTAACAAGAATGATGTAATCCTCTACGTAGACCACACAAGAAGATGGGATTTAGGTTGGAAAACAGTAAAAAAAATTATCGAAGCTGATGAAATAGGTGACATAAAGGTTTTGAATGGATTTTCGACAGCAGGTCTTTTGAATGGAGGAACGCATCTATTCGACATATTGAGATTTTATAATGGGGATGTTGATTGGATAGATGCTAAATTAAAAAGAGATGAAAGTACCGACCCGAATGGTTCTGGTTTTATAAAATTTAAAAATAGTTCTTTTGGCTTTATTGACGTTGATTTTAGAGATTATGTGTTATTTGGCCTCGATATAGTTGGTTCCAAAGGAATGATTAAATGTGGTGGTATGATAAGAGGGGATAAAAATTTTGAATTATGGGGTTCTATGCCGAGTCCAACTCAGACTGGTTTATTGGAATTAAAACAGAAAGAATTTCCCGTAGTTAATGGTGAGATGCCACTAGTTAATGCTATAAACGATATAATAGAATCTATAGAAAATGGTAAGCCGCCTTTATGTTCTGGAGAAGATGGGAGGGCGGCGTTGGAAATTGCTTTAGCCTTCCATGAGTCCGATAGGTTAAATAAAAAAATAAAACTACCATTAAGAAATAAAAAGTTGACAGTAATACCTAGAGAAACATCTTTCACAAAAGATGGGAAATTGAGGTGCTAAAAATGGGTTCAAAATTGGCTTTATTTGGCGGACCTAAAGTGAGAGAAAACTCTTTTCCAAAACACCCAGTCATAGGAAAAGAAGAGAAAGAAGCGGTTATGAAGGTTTTAGATAAAGGAAATTTATCGACTTTTATTGCTTCCCCAGGTGAATATTTTCTGGGTGGTGAAAAAATTAAGGAGTTCGAAGAAAACTTTAAGAGTTATATAGGTTCCAAATATGCTATCAGTTTAAATTCTGCAACTGCTGGTTTACATGCTGCTATAGCAGCTGCATGCGTAGGACCTGGCGATGAAGTGATTGTGCCACCTTATACTTTTACTTCAACTGCTACTTGTGCTTTGATGAATAGTGCCGTACCGGTTTTCGTCGACATAAATCCTGATACCTTCTGTATAGATCCAGAAAAAATAAAAGATGCCATTACCCCGCATACAAAAGCAATAATACCAGTTCATTTGTTTGGTTTACCCGCTGATATGGATCCTATCATGGAAATCGCAGAAGATAATAATTTGATTGTGATAGAAGATGCAGCACAAGCACCTGGTGCAAAATATAAAGGAGAATTTGCTGGAACTGTAGGAGATTTTGGGGTTTTTTCATTCACAGAATCTAAGACTATAACTACTGGGGAGGGTGGTATGGTTATTACAGATAACGAAGAATTCGCTGAGAGAGTTAGAATGGTAAGAAATCATGGTGAGGTTATAACAGATAGCCCACATAGAGATTATATTTCAAATCTAATAGGCTGGAATTATAGAATGACTGAAATTTCTGCTGCGTTAGGGATAATACAACTTAAAAAATTAGACATATTGAATAAGAGGAGAGTAGAATTAGCCAATTATTTAATTAAAAAAATGTCGAAATTTGATGGATTTACGCCACAGCTAGTGAAATCGGGTTTAACTAATGTTTATTATGTCGTGGCTTTTAAGTATGATGAAAAAAAAATTGGGATACCAAGAGATTTATTTGTAAAGGCCTTGAATGCTGAGGGCATTCCATTCAGTCCTGGTTATGCGCCACCGCTATATTGGACGCCAATATATCAAGAAAAGAGGGGATATGGAAGAACAAGTTGGCCCTTTGAATGGATGGGATATAAAAGTAATGTAAATTATAAAAAAGGTATATGCCCTGTAACAGAACGTTTGTATGAAAAAGAAATGTTGATAATTGGTGTTTGCAGATATCCGGCAACCAAGGAAGATATGAACAATATAGTTGAAGGTGTAGAAAAAGTATTGAAAAATGTCGATGATTTAAAAAATATAAAATGAGATGTGATTTTATTATTTAATTTTTTTTTCTATGATATTCTCAATTAAATTCCTAATTCTCTTTGATGACCTGCCATCAACTCTGTAATCAAAATGGGAAATAAAAATTTTTCTATTTTTTTCTAATTCTTTTTTCAATTTATTATCTTCGAAGATTCTATTTATTGTAGGCAATAATTCTTCTTGTTTACGAACTTCTAATGCCGCGCCATACTCAACAAATGGATACATTTCTGGTTTATCCCATAAATTTAATATTATCACGGGTTTGTTAAATATCATAGCTTCTAAAGCGGTTATAGAAGATATAGTCATCATAAGCTCGCAAGAATTTAACAATTCAAATGTGTCAACATCTTTGGTAACTAACACATTTTTAGCTTTTGTTTGATTAACTAAATTTTGATAAAAAATTTTATTTACTTCTCTAGGATGTAATTTTATAACAAGTTGCTTATCCGGCAATTTTTTTATTGAATCTAATGCGGCATTTACAACTTGCTGATTTTCTTCTCTAGATAATGGTTGTGTTGTCAGCACAAAAATGCCTTTCTTAGGATCTAAATTTAATTTGCGACAAAATTTTTTTCTATCGAAATTTTTAACTATTGATGGTATCAAATCATATTTAGGTTGGCCTGTAACAATCAATTTTTTTGGATCTGTTCCCAATTTAATATAAACTCTCTTATCATATTCTCCAGGAATAAAAGCTCTAAATGAATTTATTGCTTCATATCCAGGATGTGTAGACGTTGTAAAATGCTGAATATAAACATTTGGTATGTTTTTTAAATTTGCTACTGATACCACCGTTTTCCCAAAAGATCCTATTATATTAGTCACTATTACTATATTCGGCTTTTCTTTTTTTATTACACATTTTGTTAATTCAATAAATTTAATTATTTGTGGAAAAAATTCACGGGTTTCGAATAAACTTTGGAACAAATCTTCTACAAGATTCCACAAATAAATGTCATTATATTTGAAGCTTTTTAAAAATTTAGGATTTTTTTTGAGTTTCATCCATTTTTGCATCAAATCATCAATAGCATTTTTAGCTCTTTTACTAGCATCACTTGTCATATAACCTTCAAAAGTTTTGAATGGTATCTTATTTTTTTTCAGAACCTTGTTAACTTGGAAATTGGTAATAATACCGCCAAATTTTATAACTGTTATTTTATTTTTTTTATTTTTTTGTAATTCTCTTATAACAGGTACCATAGCAAAAATTTGATTTCTAGTAGAAACAAAAAATAATATATTATTTTTTTGTTTGACGTCATGATTCTTAGAAAATATGTTTTTTATTTGAAAAGAATATTTTCGTTCAATGGCTCTAATTTGATAAAATTGATTTATTAATATTTGTTTCAGAATAATTGATGAAAAAATCTTTTTTTGAATTGGATTTAAACTTAAGATAGGGATCTTTTCAGAATTAGAAACTGCAATTATAGATTTTTCAATTAAATTATTTTTTCCAGGTATTATTATTTTATTCGGATTTTCATTTGTTATTATGGTTTTAATTATTTCAATATTTTTTACAACATTCAACAGATAAGTTAAAATTTCCCATTTAGACATTTCCCAAAGTGATATGTTTTCATAAGTAAGGATATCATTAAGTTTTAAACCATTTAATTTGATATTGGACCACTCGTTAGTTAAATCCTTAGCTATTTTGTTTGTTAAGATGTATATTCTCTGGCTTACATAATCCTCAATTGATTTACAACGGATTTTATTTTTTTCTAATTCATTTTTTGCTTCATTAGTTAAAGCTATAAAAATTATATTATTTTTTTTGAATTTTTTTAAAGAAATGAAGGTTTTTTTTATATCATTTCTTTTAGATATAAATACAATCACTTTTTCCATAGGTTAACACCAAGAATTTAATCTCTTTACTCACTTTATTCTTCTACTTAAATTTTTAAAAAGTTAATGCCCTATTTATTAGATGAGTTTAAAATAAATTACGTGAAAAAAAATGAAAGTTTTATTAATAAATCCTTTAATTCGAGCTCGTGATATACCTAGAAATTTCCCACTGGGTCTAGGTTATATCGCAGCAGTACTTTTAAAGGAAGGGCATAAAGTAGATGTATTGGATATAAATGCAGATAGATTAGAAAAAAATGAGGTTATGGAAAGAATTGATAATTATGACATTTTTGGTATAGGGGGCCTTGTTACAACATATAATTATGTTAGTTGGTTAATTTCTGAAATAAAAAAAAAGCAAGAAGGAAAAATTTTAGTTGGTGGAGGCTTATCGGTTATAAACGAATTAATGTTCAAAGCAGGAGCTGATATAATAGTAGATAAAGAAGGCGAACTAACGATTGTTGATTTATTGAATAATTTAGATAATTTAAATTTTGTTAAAGGAATATACTATAAAGACAAAAATGGTAAAATTATAAAAAATGAAGAGAGGGATTTAATTCAAAACTTAGATGAAATCCCATTTCCAGCTTGGCACTTATTTCCCATTGAAACATATATAAAAGCACCAGTTCTAGGTGCTGGCTCATTAAGAAAAATGAATATTTTGTTTGGAAGAGGTTGCCCATTTAGATGTACTTTTTGCTGGCATAATTTCGGTATGAGTACTAGGTTGAGAAGTGTGGATAATGTTATAAAAGAGATGAAAATTCTAATGAAAGATTATAATATTCAATACTTTGCATTTACAGATGAATTATTTACCGTTAACAAAAGTAAAGTGTTGGAATTCTGTGATAAAGTAAAAGAATTAAAAATTAAATGGGCTTGTGCTAGCAGAGTTAATACTATATCTGAAGATATGGTAAGGGCAATGAAAGAAGCCGGATGCAATCATATAGCTTTCGGGATAGAGAGTGGAAGTCAACGTATATTGAATAATATGAATAAAGGCACTACAGTTGAACAAGGCATTAAAGCTATAAGAATTACTCAAAGGGCTGGAATTAGAGCACATACATCATTTATTGTCGGTACACCAGGTGAGACACAAGAAAGTATTTGGGAGACAGTTGAATTTTGTAAAAAAGCAAAACCAAAACTTAGGGTAGAACTTTTTTTTATGACACCTTACCCTGGAAGTGATTTGTGGGATTATGCAATAAAAAATCAAAAAATAAAAGACGAAGAAGATTTTATAAAAAAGCTGGGTGATGCTAAAGATTTTACAATAAATTTAACTGATATGAGTGATGAAAAATTGATTGAATTAAAAAATATGGCTGAGAAAAAATGTCAACCAAACTTTATCTATTGGGGTTTAGATTATTATAAACATTTTGGGTTAAAAAATGTTTTAAAAAATGGAACTAAAAGGTTGTTCAAAAAATCGAAAAAATAGAAATAAAAGTAAAATATGATTTTTTAACATCGAAAGGTTTTGATAAGAGAAGCTATTCTAGTTATTTGTTCTTCTTTTAATTCGGGGAACATAGGTAGTGTCAATATTTGATTGACATGCTTTTCAACTACAGGTAAACTACCCTTTTTATAATTGAGTGATTTATAGGCTTTTTGTAAATGAATTGGAGTTGGATAGTGAATATCTGTCAGTACTCCTCTAGATTTTAACCATTGTCTTAATTCATCTCTTTTTTTAGATCTAATTACATATAAATGATAAACATGATTTGCATATTCTTTTTCTATTGGTGTAATAACATCAGAATTTTCCAATAATTCGTTATATAAATTTGCATTTTTTCTTCTTAGATTGTTCCATTCATCTAATTTCTTTAATTTTACTCTTAGTATTGCTGCCTGAATTTCATCTAATCTGCTATTGAAACCGAGGGTTGAATGATTGTATCTTTTCTCCTGCCCATATTCTCTTAACAATAAAATTTTTTCATAAGTTTGTTTATTATTTGTTAAAACTATTCCCCCATCCCCATAACAACCTAAATTTTTTGTAGGATAAAAACTAAAGGTTGCAACATTGCCAAAACTACCAACCCTTTTCCCTTTATACAAAGCGCCGTGAGATTGAGATGCATCTTCGATTAAAAGTAAATTATGTTTTTCCGCAATTTCCAAGAGTGGATCCAAATCAGTTGAATGTCCATATAAATGTACTGGTATTATTGCTTTGGTTTTGTCTGTAATTTTTTCCTCAACTTTTTTTGTATCAATATTAAAAGTCTCAGGGTCTATATCGACAAAAATTGGTTTTGCACCCGTATATGTTATGGAAAAAGAAGTTGCAATGGCCGAAAGAGAAGTAGTTATAACTTCATCTCCATGACCAATATTAAATGAACATAAGGACAAATGCAAAGCATCTGTTCCGCTTCCTACACCAATAGCAAATTTCATATTGCAATATCTTGCAAATTCTTTTTCAAATTCTTGAACATTTTCTCCAAGAATGAACCGTCCACTTTCTAATACAGAATTAATTGCATCATTTATTTCATTTTTTATAGAATGATACTGTTGCTTTAAATTAAGTACTGGTATTTCCTCTGACATATTATTCACCAATAATTTTTTTTATTTGATCTATAAAACTCAATTGTTTTTTTTAATCCTTCTTCTAATGGTGTTTTAGGTTCCCATCCTACTAAATTTTTAATTTTATTAAAGTTAGCAACATAATCTCCAATTTCAATTTTTTTTCTTTCTGTTGGATATGGAATTTGTTCATAACTGCCACTTCTAGCTATTTTAATTATTAGCTTTGTTAGGTCTAGGATACTTATAGGTTTACCAGAACCAAGATTGAATATTTCTCCATTGGTTTTTTTATTAATTGCAACCATAAGTAAAGCTTGTACAACATCATCGATAAAATTTAAATCTCTAATTTGTGAACCATCGAAAACTTTAATTTTTTTACCGTCCATGACTAATCTGATAAACCAATTTACAAAACCTAGTTTTCCATGCATCATTAAATGTCGAGGTCCATAAGTATTAGTTAATCTCAAGGAAGTTACTTTCAATCCATAAACATTATGAAATAAAAAATGATACATTTCACCGGTCATTTTAGAAATTCCATTAGCATCTACTGGATTTATTGGATGTTTTTCGTCCACTGGTGTATAAATTATTCTGCCATATTGCCCTCTAGTTCCTGTATAAATTATTTTAATATTGGGGTTATTCTTTTTGCATGCTTCAAGTAAAATTAAATTTCCACGACAATTTATATCAAAATCCGTGAATGGGTCTTTCATACTGCCTTCATGACTTGTGTAGGCAGCTAAATTGAATAAAAAATCTTTGTCCTTAACAGCTTGTGTTATTTTTTTTTCGTCTCTTATGTCAGCTTTTGTAAATTTTATTTTCTCATTAATTTCATCAAGGTTATGTAAGTTTCCACCTTGCTCGAGTATTAAGGAATCAAAAATTTCAACTCTAGCACCTAAATCAACTAACTTGATAGCAAGATTACTCCCTATAAAACCTGCACCACCTGTAATCAAGACTTTTGAATTGTTAAAAATATCGCCCATATTTTCCATAAAAATCACTCATACTCTTGCCATATCATAAATTTTATCCATAATTTACCAAAACTCGTTAAAACTTTAAATATTCTTTTGAAGTTAAAAAACTCAGATGTTCCAAAGATGCGTGGATAATGGTGAACGGGTACCTCTTTAAACTTAAAACCTGCATGTTGTAATTTTTTTATCATCTCAAGACAAATTACCCCACTGTTAGATTCTAATTTAATTTTATTAAAAACATGTCTTCTAAAAAGTCTAAAATCACAATCAACATCTCTTATTTTTAAATGAAATAAAATTTGAGCACCCCAGTTATAAAGGTCCCCAGCTATTATTCTGTAAAAAGCATCCGACCTTTTAATTTTATAACCATTTACAATATCGACATTTTTAATTAATGGTAATAATTTTGTTAACTCGGAGACGTCGTATTGACCATCCCCATCTGTATAGAAAACCAAATCTTTTTTTGCGTTGTAGAATCCCGTTCTTAAAACATAGCCATAACCCATGTTTTTTTTATGATGAATGATCCTAACATTATCGTATTTTTTAGCTAACTCATCGATAACTTTAGCACTATTATCACTGCTACCATCATTTATCAGGATTACTTCAAAGTCATCTGTTACGGATTTTAATGTTGGTATTATTTTTGATACAAGTTGTGGAATAGTCCTTTCATCATTGTAAACTGGGAAAAAAACTGAGATACTGAAATTATTATCTTCTGTCATATTATCATTTACCAATAATAACCACATTTATCTTCAATTTCTTTTACCTTTCCCTCATATCTGTTTTGTAAATCAAAGGGGAATAATTTACATCCCTTGGGCATAAATTTAGTTCCGTATAGTTTACAGGTGTTTTCTTTCTCTTGAAAAAATGGACATTTAAAACCAAAAACTGTCACTCTACAACAAACACCGCATCTATTACATTCCCCTTTTCTTATGGATATTTTCTCAGGTAAACGATGTTTTTTAAATAAGAGATAAAACCTCGTCCTTAACCGTATTCTAAGTTCAGTTAAAAATGAGAGTGTATAATATTCGGGCATAAAAAGCACTTAGATATCATAGCATTAAAATTATTAATAATAATTAATTTTTAATAAGTGGTTTCCACCACCATTCATTCTCTATATACCACTGGATTGTTGTTTTTAATGCTTCTTCAAAGGTATGAGTTGACCTCCAACCGAGTTTTCTTATTTTTGCACAATCAAGAGAATATCGTCTGTCATGTCCCAATCTATCCTTGACATAATTTATCAGTGACTCTGGCTTACCAAGTTCTTTTAATATGCTTCTTGTTATTTCTATGTTTGTTTTTTCAACACCTGAGGCTATGTTATAAATCTCTCCTACTTCACCTTCTTGCATAACTAAATCTATAGCTTCACAATTGTCCAAAACAAATAGCCAATCTCTCACGTTCATTCCATCCCCATATAAAGGTAGCGACTTATTTTCTAAAGCATTTGTAATAAATAAAGGAATGACCTTTTCTGGATACTGATATAATCCAAAATTATTCGAACTTCTTGTTATCAAGACTGGTAAATTAAAAGTTCTATGATATGCTATAACTAATAAATCTGCACCAGCTTTGCTAGCAGAGTATGGACTACTTGGAGTAAGGTTGTCTGACTCTTTGAATGATCCTCCACTAATACTACCATATACTTCATCTGTCGATATTTGAATGAATTTTTTAATTCCGAATTTTTTTGCTGCGTCTAATAATGTATAAGACCCAAAAACATCAGTTTGAACGAACGAACCGGCTTCTATTATGCTTTTATCGACATGCGTTTCTGCAGCAAAATTGATTATAATTTCACAGTCTTTTACTATCTTGTCTACTATTTTTTTATCACATATGTCACCTTTTACAAAGATGTAGTTCTTGTTGTTTTCAATGTCTTTTAGATTGTTTAGGTTACCTGCATACGTTAGTTTATCGAGGTTTATAATTTTACAGTCTGGATATTTTTCGAGCAAATATCTTATGAAATTACTTCCTATGAAGCCTGCGCCACCCGTTACTAGAATTCTTGTATTTTTCATAAAACCAACTATTTTATATATTATTTTTATAATGAAAGTTAAGTATAAAGTATTTAAAATGGTGTTTTGGTGCGTGGATTAATATTAGCAGGTGGTTTAGGTAAACGTTTGAGACCTTTAACTCATACGGGACCTAAGCAACTCATACCTATTGCAAATAAGCCTGTTCTACATTATTGTATAGAAGATTTAGTGAATGCTGGTATAAAAGATATCGGCGTTATAGTCGGCTATACAGAAGATCGTATAAATACAATAAAAGAATCTGTTGGTGATGGCTCAAAATGGGGAGCAAAAGTTACTTATTTAGAACAAGATGCTCCTCGTGGTTTGGCACATGCAGTGTGGATAGCAAAAGATTTTTTAAAAAATGATGATTTTGTTGTTTATCTTGGGGATAATATTTTGAAAGGTGGGATAAAACATTTTGTCGAAGAATTTAAAAAAAGCGATGCGGAAGCTAGTATTTTATTGTGCAAAGTTGATAAACCAGAAAAATTTGGAATCGCTACTTTGGATAATAAAGGTGATATAATAGAAGTAGAAGAAAAACCCCAAAAACCTAAGACAAATTATGCAATTGTTGGCGTCTACTTATTCAAATCAATTATTTTTGAACATATAAAAAATCTAAAACCATCAGCAAGGAATGAATTAGAACTTACACATGTTATACAAGCATTGATAGAATCAAAACATAAAATTATATCTCATTTTGTTAATGGCTGGTGGGACGATGCAGGAACTACTGATGATATTCTTCATGCAAATTATATTATGTTGAATGATATTCAATCATCTGAAATTAAAGGAAAAGTTGAAGAGAAAGCAAAAATTATAGGAAATATAAAATTAGGGGAAGGTAGTATTGTAAGAAGTGGTAGTTTAATTAAAGGACCTGTAATAATAGGAAAAAACTGTGATATTGGAGAAAATGTTTATATAGGTCCTTACACTTCTATAGGGGACAATACAAAAATAATAAACGGAGAAATTGAATCATCGATAATTATTGGAGATTCAGTTATAGATTGCAAAGGAAAAATAGTTGATAGTTTGGTGGGAAAACAGTCGAATATTATTTCATCAAATAAACTACCTAAAGGATATAAAATAATTACTGGGGAGAATTCTGAAATTAGTTTGTGATTTTAATTTTTTGGAGAACCGATAAACGCCATTTCTTTATAAAAACCTGATTTAAACATTTCTGTTTTTTCGATTCTAAAATACCTTGAAACTAATTCATGTAATTTTTTAGTAGTTCTAAAATTCGTTCCTTTATCCATTCTTATAAAAAATTTCCAATTAAATTCCTTTGGAGCTTCCACAATTAAAATTTTATTTTTTGTTACTCTACATGCTTCTTGTAAAATTTTTTTTACTTTGTCGTCAGACAAATGATGAATACAATCAATAATTAAAGCTTTATCGAAAGATTTATCATCAAACGTTTTAAGATTAGTTGCATCAGCAACGAAAAAATTTTTCTTATATTTTCTTTTGGCAAAATCTATAAAATTTGAATTTATATCTACTCCAGTGTATTCACCCGAAATTAATGTACTAAAAGTTCCAACACCGCAAGCAATGTCAATAATTTTTTCTTTAGAAGTTATGTTTAATTTTCTTATGATTCTCTTACGCCCTACAAATCCGTTATGAAAAAAAGGTCTGATTAAGGAAAAAATCTGGGGTTTTAAGATAAATTCAGTTATAGACATGAAAATTATATAAAATATGAAAAATTAAAAAGTAATGTAATAAATAGTAATTTATGTTGTTTAAATCAAAAACTGAAATTTATCTCGTTTTGCTCTTAATAACGCTAAGCTTTCTAATAAGAGTTATTATAGCACCGTTATATATAATGTTTCCTTACATCCCGCATGATTTTAGTGCATATATTGGCAGCGGCAAGTGCATGGCGGAAGGCAAATACCTTATGTGGAATTGTACTGATTGGGCCAAACGTACTACGAGTATGTCTTTGTATGGCCCGTTGTTTTCAACACTTTATATGGCCTGGTATTTGATTTTTGGGATAGATTTCCTATCATTCAAAGTATTGAGTATAATATTTGATGTGGCAACTGTTGTATTAGTATATCTTATCGGAAAGAAATTCCTTGATAAAAAGATGTCATTTTATTTGGCATTGGTCTATAGCTTTTCATTCTTGCCGCTATACACTTCAGGTGTTCTAGGAAATAACACTCCAATATTTATGTCATTCTTTTTATTATCAATATATTGCCTGATAGAGAAAAAATTTGTCTTGTCATCATTCTTTAATGTAGTTTCGATTTTTTTCAAGATAATACCAGCATTGGCTCTTCCAGTAATCATTTATTATCTCTTAAGAAAATATGGAAAAAAGAAAACGATGACATATGTTTTTAGTTTGATTTTATTTTTTATACTGTTGATTGTTCCTTTTGTTATGATTGCAGGATTAGAAAATGCTATGTACAGTTTTACTGCATTAATAAAATCTGATTACACCAGCAGTGGAACAATGAGCATTTATGTTGTCTTTAAATATATCTTTAATATAGATATAGATTTCTTGTCAAAATATTTCTTGGTTGCTGGTTATTTAGTTACATTTTATTTGATTATAAAACACCCCTTGAAGAATCTTGAGATAGAACTCCAAAGAAATATTTTATTAGTTTTTATTTGCATTGTTTTATTTGGTATATGGATTGCATCTTATTATATAGGTTTTTTATTTCCGTTTATTTTTCTTTTATTTGGCAATCATATTAAAAATTTTAAACAAATGAAAAAACAGTGGCTATTTGGAGTTTCTTTGACAATCATAAGTTTGATTCTATTTTCAATGATATATAGATGGATGTTTGTCAATTATACCTGGTTGGACAGAGCACTTTTATTAGTAGCTGTTTTCCTAGCACCTATTGGAACGTTTTACTCGTTAAATTGGCTTAAGAAAAGTTATAGGAATGTTTGGGTTTTGTTAGTTCTTGCTATAATAATGTTCGAAGAACTAGAAGCAGCACCACTTGTGATATTGCCTATAGAAAAAATAGCTAATAAATTAATTGACACGTCTAAGATGAAAGTTGTTATGGAATTGTACGGAGACCATATAGATAGCAAATCTAAATTTCTAGCATTTGGCATATTTTATGGATTACCATCATTAATGATTTGGATTGGGTTAATTTATTATTATTACATTCTTTTGAAGGATAGATTAGCGAGAAATGTTATTTGGTAGAATTAACTTTGAGTGAGAACTGGTTAGGGTGACAGCTTAGATACTAAAATATTTGATGTATCAATTAGTTGTTATGGGAAAAGTTGTTTTAATTCAGCCCAAGGTTGGCGAATGGGATGAGATAAGATCTGCTCCACAGATACCGCTAGCCTTGTTATTTGCGTCATCTCTGGTTGAAAAGGACTATGAAGTAAAAATTATAGACCAGCGATTAGATAAAAATTGGGAAAATTCTCTTAGAAAAGAATTAAATTCTTCTCCTTTATGTGTAGGCACGACAGCAATGACTGGCAAACAAATTAAATTTGCTTTAGATGCATTAAAAATTGTGAAAATTGAAAGTAAAATACCGACAGTTCTTGGCGGGGTTCATGCTAGTTTATTACCAGAACAAACCTTGGCGAACCCAAATATAGATATAGTTGTTCAGGGGGAAGGGGAAATAACATTTTATGAATTAGTAAAATTTTTAGATAAAGAAAAGCCATTAAAACAAGTGAAAGGGATTTGGTATAAAAATAAACAATGTATAAAAAATAATGGCATGAGAGAATTTTCTGATTTAAATAAACTTCCAGACCTGCCATATCATTTAATTGAAGTAAAAGACTATCTTCCGAAATTCAAAGGAAAAAAATCAATAAATATGTACCTTTCTAGGGGGTGTGTCTTTAAATGTGCTTTTTGTTACAATGCTGTTTATAACAGATCAAAATGGCGATGTGTGAGCGATAAAATTTCTTTAGAGAGAATAAAGAGAGTTATAGACGATTTTGGTGTAGAAAAAATTGATTTTCTTGATGATGAATTTTTCATAGATTGGCATAGAGCAAAAAATATAATTGAAGGTATAGTAAGAGAAAGATTCGATATAATATGTGAATTTTTTGGAATTAGAGTTGATCAAATTTCTAGAATGGATCAAGAATATCTTAAAACTTTAGAAAAGGCAGGGTGTAGAAAATTACATCTTGGTGTTGAAAGTGGATCAGAAAGGATAATAAATATGGTCAAAAAAAATATAACTCCAAGACAAGTCATAAGTTTAAATAGGAAACTAAAAAACTATAATTTTATACCGCAGTATAATTTCATGGCGGGATTCCCAACAGAAACTATAAAAGAAATAAAAATGACCATTGATTTGATATTAAGATTACTTAAAGAGAACCCAAATGCAATCACTTCTCCTATATGCACTTATACTCCATATCCAGGGACAGAACTGTTTGATTTTGCAATGAAAGATGGATTTAAAATTCCAGAAAAATTAGAGGAATGGGCAGATTTTGATTATGGCAACATACCTTGGATAAATGAAAAGAGAAGAAAGTTTTTAGAATCTCTATATATAGTATCTTTATTTTTATCAGGAGATAGATATATGATAAATTCATTACCAGTAAAACTCTTTGCAAAATTATATAAACCATTTGCTGAATATAGAGTTAGAAATATGAATTTTGGATTGATGATAGAAAAAACATTTAAAAAAATATTTGAAGATATTTATTAAAATTTGTTTTTATTTTTATGATGTTTAAACTACAGATTTTTATATAAAAATTTAAGCCATAGTTTCAAACTTGGTTTGAAATATGAAAATCCAATTTTAGGTAGTCTAAAAATAATAAAACGTATAGAATTAAATGAACCAAATTTTGACTCATTCTCATTATCTCTTCCACGCCAACTGACTGGCACCTCAGAAATTTTAAATTTCTGTATATGCGCTTTTAATACAATTTCTGATGTTATTTCAAAACCTTTAGATTCTGGTCCAACTTTAAGCAAAACTTCTTTCTTATAAGCTTTAAAAGCGTTGGATATATCTTGCACATTCAAAAAAAATAGAGATGCGAATAATTTATTGTAAAGCCTATTACATATTAATTTTATAAAAGGGTAATTGGTAACAACACTTCCTTTTAAAAACCTTGAGCCACAAACAACATCATAACCCTCTAAAATTTTATTAACAAGTTTAGGAATATCATTTGGATCATCAGATAAATCCCCCATAAGTGGTATTACGACATCACCCTTACAATTATTAAATCCAAATCGTAATGCAGAACCCATTCCGCCTGGTCCCATTAACTTAGATTTTTTATGAAGGGGTTTTATATTTTTATAAGTCTTTGACAAACTTTCTATTATTTCTCCAGTTTTATCAGAGCTATTATCATCTACGACCAAAATTTCAAAATTATACATGCTTTTATTTAAAACATCATACGTTTTTTTTATAGTTTTTTCTATTATTTCTTCTTCATTATGTGCAGGTATTATAATAGAAATCTTCATTTTTATCAAAAATAAATTTTTATTAAATAATATTAAGTTAATGTTAATAATTTATCTTTTCTCATCAATTTTGGTTTTATTATATACTTTAGTGTTAGGAATAGGTCTAACAAAGCTATTAAGAAAAGAATTCCTTTATTTTCCTCTAATATTTTCAATTTTTCTAGGTGGTTTAAGCTTTATTTTATGGGTCTTAAAGGTTCAATTATGGCTTATTTATTTAATTCCATTTTTTATATTTTTATGGCCCTTTTATCAAAAAGTTAGAAAATTAAACAAAAATGAGAAAGTGTTAATAACAATATTTATACTACAGTTTTTGTTCTATGTGATTTTACAATTATTCATATATATTTATCCACTAGGAAGAGATTGGGTAAATTATTATAAATTCAGTTTAAGCATATCTGAAAATAGTTTTCAATTAAAATCTGTTAAACCTATGTTTTTCTGTTTATTCGAGGGGGCATTTTTGACATTGTTTGGTAAAAATTTTTATATTGCTCAAATAGTTTCTTCTCTTGCTGGGGCTTTAATTGTTTTCCCATTTTATCTTATTAGCAATAAATTTCTTAAAAGCAAATTTGTTTACATTTCGCTGTTGTTTTTAATTTTCAACCCATTCACAATAGAAGGTAGTTTATATAATTGGTCGAAGATGCAGGTAACAATGTTTGTTCTATACTTCACCTATTTCTTTCTTAAAAATAAACACACAGGCTCGTATACTTCGTCCATATCAGCGTTTTTATCGCATGGTTTATCCATATGTTTCGTGTTACCAGCTTATGCTATACAAAGCATTAAAGGAAAGAAACAATGGTTGAAATTGTTTATTCTGTTTTTATTTTCAGTCATAACGATAATTTTAATAAAAAATTATGCTGGATATAATGATTCTCTTATTTTTTATCCGCTTGCAGTAAATGGTTGGGAAAATGTAATGGGAAAAAGTTTAGGGGAAGTTTGGCCAGAATTTATTTCAAAACCAATTTATTACCATTTTTTTGTCAGAATTGTAAATTTCTTAAATACTGTTTTTCCGGTTATCTTAGTAGTAAAATTATTTAATTATTTTGTGAAGTTACCAATACTTGAATTGCATAAAGTGATAAATTTCGAAAGCCTACCAATAATATATCATTATTTTCATTCCTTGCCTGGAGCTTTGACAATGGGTGTTTATATGTTTTTCGTAATCTCTATAATTAAAAATATTAAAATTAGATTGAAAGAAGGCCCCAATCCAAATTGGGAGTTTATCTTATTATTCATCATTTTACCGATATTAATAGCGGTGAGTTTTTTTGGTTGGATACAGGCAGGCATTGTGAGAGTTGCGCTTCAACCATTAATACCTATAGCAACGATTTTTGCAGTTAATGAAATGACTAAATACAATAAAAAAATTGTTTATATTGTCTTCATAATAATGATATTTGAATTAATACTGTTCTTTGTTTTATATAATGATTTCATTAAATTTTCGGTAGAAAATCTAAAAAGTTTAGGTGATTATGATACTTTGAGTATAGAAACAATAAACAAATTAGTTTTTAATCGTGGTTAGAAATCTAATATGATATCAAACGATACTGAAATAGAAATAAAGGTTAAAATAGAAAATGCTAAGCCATTAGTTTCATTTTTAGAAAGAAATGCAAAATTTAAAAAAGAGGGAAAACAATTTGATGAATATTTTACACCTATTCACAGAAACTTCGTATCTATTCGTCCTGTAAAGGAATGGTTGAGACTAAGAAATGAAAATGGAAAATACTCTATAAATTATAAAAATTGGAATTGTAACAAGGATGGAAAATCCTATAGTTGTGATGAATTTGAAACCCATGTAGAGAATTTAGATGCAATTAAAAAATTATTTACAGCACTCGATATCAAACCATTGGTTAAAGTTGATAAAATAAGGAAAACCTGGGATTATAAAGATTATGAGATATCTATTGATATTGTAATCGGGTTGGGGGTTTTTGTAGAAATTGAATTTAAAGGTGGAAGTAGTAATCACAAAAAAGTTACTGATGATATGATAGAATTTCTCAAAAAATTGGGTGTTGGAAAGATTCAGAGAGATTATCGAGGCTATCCATTCTCGATTTTGTTTTCAAATGAAGTGGAATATCAGAATGAATAGTAAAAATTGTTTTAAAATTCAGACTAAATCTTTTTTATAAAAATAGCATTCTATAAATTCTCTAGAATTAGGCGACCATTTTATTTCTCCAATATTCTTATAACCATTAATTTCATAAAATTCGAAAACACCGTTTTTGTGGTAAGGATGTTTTTTACTCAATGGGACACAGGCTTCTGTACAACCTTCCTCTTTAGCAATTTTTTCAGCAGCAAGAAGAAGTTTAGAATCCGATGCTTTATCTTTATAATTAGTTGCAGTTGTGAACACAATGTTATACATCCACTTGCCTTTCATCGATTTGATAAGTTTCATATCGCAGAAATTTTCTGGTATGTCATCTTTTTTCATAATTTCAAAAACTATAAAGCCAGTTATCCTTCCTTTATCTTCTATTACTAAAACCCCTCTTGGAAAAGATGACATTTTTTTAAAAAGATGCTCTTTAGAAGCTCCGAATTTACCATAAGCTCCTTTATCTATTTCCACCATTCTATCCAAATCATTCTTTGTTGCGCGCCTGATCATGCATTCAATTCTCTGCTTCTTATGTAATTTAAAATCATTGTGTCTAAAGAAGGTGTGAAAATTCTATGATTCCATCTAAACCTTGCAATTGGATTATATGCTCTCATAAAAATATTTCTCATGCCATATTGAACGAACATTCTAGTAACAAAACGTGATATCAGACTTATAGTTTCGATTTCTTTTACATCTCCTTTAAACCATGGCATATGTGATGTATAGTAATTGAATGTAGACCAACCTTCCAGATCTTTAGGCGGTTCAAATCCACTTTTTATGGCTAAGTCAAACATTTCAGTCCCAGGAAATGGTTGAAAACATTTTACTAACGCAATTATAGCTTTTTTATTGTCTAAAATAATTCTATCTATGACATTCATTGTTTCTTTAATTTCATCTATAGTTTCTGTTGGGAATCCTAATATGAATGAAATTTCTGGAATAATATCAAATTTAGCTAATCTTTTATTTGCTTCTACAATTTGTTGAGGAGTAACATCTTTGTTAATGAGTTTCAAGACTCGTTCAGAACCAGCTTCAGCACCAATATACAATTTTCTTAAACCACCATCAATTAGTTTGTTCAAAAACTCATCACTCATATTCATAAAACAATCAAACCTACAATCAGCAGACCAATTTATTTTTATATTTTCTTTTTTGAGTAAGTCCATCAATTTTTCAATTCTTTTCAAATTTGTGAAAAAGTTATCATCGAGAAAAAAAACGGCATTAAAATTTATTTTTTCCATTAGTGTTTTAAATTCAGCTGCAATTCTTTCAACATCCCAATATCTCCATGTACGTTTATTGTAAAAATTATTATAGCAAAATTTACAGTTGAAAGGACATCCTCTACTAGTATACATCTGAATAGTATCGCCCATGCTAGTTTTCTGAAGATATTTTTTAAGATCTAATAATTGGTAGGGTAATGGTGGGAGTTTATTTACATCAATGAATGGCCTATCTTTGTTATGTTTTATTTTACCTTTATTTTTGAATGATATGCCATCAACTGAGTCTAGTTTTTCATTATTTTCGAGTTTTTGCGCTAATTCCACAACAGTTGCCTCCCCTTCACCTCTGATTATTATGTCAACTCTTTTATCTTGTAATGTTTGTTCTGGCAATAATGTTGAATGAACACCGCCCCAGACAATTGGTATATTTTCGTTCTCATTCCTGATTATTTCTGCAGCATTTAAAGCGCGACCGATCTGTGGGCCTGTCATTGTGGATATACCAAAAAATGTGGGTGATTTATGAGCATGTTTTTTCAATTTTGCTATGAATTCTTTTTTTTCAAGCACCCTCTCGTCGATTATTTCCACAGAAAACCCTGCATCAATTAATGTACTTGCTGGAAATAAAATAGGGAATGGCAATGCAGGCGAAAAATCTATACCTGGTTTTGGATATATTAAAACAATATCCTTTGACATAAATATCAACTTTTTATTTGTTAACTAACTTATTGTGGAAATATAAATATGAAAAAATATTGGTAGGGGTGAAAAATGAAAACGAGCCGAAAATTACTAGTATTTGTGTTATTTTTTTGCGTATATCTTAGATTTATATCCGGGTTTTCTTTAGATAACAATCTATTGCCGGGTGGTGTGGACACTGTAGCTCATTTATACAGAGTTTGGCATGTAATTAATTTTGGTATTCATAAATGGGATTATTATTGGTTGGGCGGGACACCATTTCTTGAATTCTATCCACCATTTTTACCGTGGTTGGGAGGTGTTTTAGGTAAATTATTTGGTTTTCTTATATCTTATAAGTTGATGAATGATATATTCTTCGCATTAACACCTTTAGTATTTTTTTATTTTATTAATGAATTCAAATTGCCTGATGAAAAAGTGATAATAGCTGTTATATTTTTTTCTTTGATGCCTGTTTATGCATATTTTCAAGCAGACGGTCGTTGGAGCTCTGTAATAAATCTATTTTTCTGCCTTATTTATTGGACATTTCTAAAAAAAACAATAGATGGCAATAAAAAATACATAATATTAAGTAGCATAGTACTTAGTATCTGTATTTTATCTCAGTTGACAACTACCGTGTTTTTAGTCCCTATAACAATTTTTTGGGCTGTTATTTATAGGAAAAAATTTGATGCAATATATAATTTATTAGCAATATTTTCACTAGCATTTGTTCTTACAAGTTTTTGGTCAGTCCAGTTTCTTAGTGATACTTGGGATTTGAGCACAAAAACTGGATATAGTTATACTGGTATTTTGAAACAATCTAAAATTTCAAATATACCACAAGATTTGGTAATAAGAGTAATGACATCGATAGAATTATATTCTAAGGATAACATACCAATAATTTTGTTTATTAGTTTGACTTTTGTTTTCAGTTTTTTATCACTATTTAAAATAAAAAATGAAACCACGCGAGAATTCATTGCAATAACTGTCTTCATATCGTTAATGGTACTTTTTGTAAGATTTAAAAGATCATTTATTTTTTTACCAATACCTATGAGTGTGATAGTTGCTGAGGGTATTTATTTATTTAAAGGGAAAACCAGAATAATTTTATTTTCAGTGTTTTTCGTATTGTTATTAATTAGTTTCTTCTCTATAAGAGTGCAATTGTACCCATTTCCAGAATATCCAAAAATTCCAAAGGATGGGAGAGTATTATTCTTACCTCCTAGCGAAGAATTTCCAAATCTCTATAAATATTCAATATTATTAGCACCTATTAACGGAAATGAACATATATTGGAATGGGGATGGGTGCCACAAGAATCGAATTATATTGTAGTTTATAGCACTGAAAAAAATTATTATAGCGACTCTTTGGCAAATCCAGAAAGAATATCAAAAGATGATTATTATAATTTGTTAAAAAATGGTTATGTCAATTACATAGTTGTTAGAAAAAGTAATGAAAATATAACAAATTATTTCGAAAGTAGCAAATTTGCCAATCCAATAAATGAAACGAAAACAAATATCGTTTTTGAACTATATCCGAAATCAACTTACATTGAAATAAATAATGTATCAGTAAACGCTGTAGTTGATAAGAAAACTGACGAAATAATAATACAGACAAATTGTTTTCCTGGAGAGTTAACAATAAAAGAAACATATGATGATTTCTGGAAAGGGACTATAAATGGCAAAGCTCTAAATTTAAAGCAAAATAGCTATAGTTTTATGAAAGCATACATTGATGAAACCGGTTCATGCGAAATAAAATTGAAATTCGAAATTCCAATATATTATTCAATAATTAATATGATATCTATTTTCGGTTGGATAATTTCAATCATTTTCCTAATCCTCTCTTATTCCAATTTCCGGTCATATATAACAAAACACCCCAAATAAATCCCAACCCATAAAATACATGTTCGGTAAAAAAGCCTACAGGCATAACTAATAGTAATTTTATATCCTTTTCCCTTTTCCAAACAGAAAAAGTGCTGTATAAGTTAAAAATAAGATACATCACTAATGATAGAAAGAATGGATATTTTAATACTGAGAAAACATTTAGTGATATCAGCCCAAGTACAAGACCTGTTACAAACAAAGTTGGTATTATATAAAATAATTTAAAAGAATCAGGATATCGATAAGACATACTACCTCTTCCAGTAGCATAAAAAAATATTCTTTTAGCAAAAGGCACAAAAAGTGGTCTTATTGTATGCCAAACTAACACATCTGGTGTATAAAGTAATTCGTATCCTTTTTTTTGTATTCTGTAGCATAACTCGTTTTCTTCGCATGGAACTTGATTGCTATCAAACCCCTCAATTTCTAATAAAACATCTTTTCTTACAAACATATTAGAAAGAACGAGATCAGTTTCTGTAGCCTTTTTGGCTCTTTTAATAGAATTTGACCAGCGGGCACTCATAGCCGATGTCCCAAAATTAGAAGAAAATATGAAGCCACTGGATTTGATTAAAAAAGATGCATTTTTTGGCGTAAGACTTGGACCACCGATAGCAGCTACCTTTGGATTTTTGAAATATTTTATAGCGTTCCTTAGGAATCTGGGATGCGCCTCACAATCATCATCTAAAAATGCAATTATAGAACCCTTAGCTTTTTTTATTGCAATATTTCTTGCTTCAGCTGGATTTGCTTTTCCGCCATTTATGATTTTTATTTTGTATCCTCCTTTTAATTTTTTGATTTTACTTGGTTCCACCGTAACGACTATTATTTCCATTTTTTGTTTAGGATAGTTTTGCCTGTACAATGAACCTAAACATTTGTAAAAAATTGGACCAAAACGTAAACTTGGTATTACTATTGAGATAAAAGGCAATTCATTCATAAAATAAACCATTGAATAATATCGCTATAATTATTAAGAATTTTAATACTTACTTCTTATTAAATTTTTTGCAAAATGAGTTTATTACATACGATTGAAACTGAGAACCGGAATTTAATATTCTGTTTAGTTCACGCTTATCCTTTAAAATCATCCTGAACATCTTTAAGAAAAACCTAGGTCTATAAAAAAATTTAACATGAAAATCGTCAGCTGCTTTGAGTATTTGTTTAGCTGGTAAATCAGGCATATTTATTATGCAATCTTGAAAACCTTTGTCATCTGCCAAATTGCCATTAACCAAAAGATTTTTTTCTTGGAAATATTGATAAATTTCTGTCCCTGGATATGGTGTCACAACAGATGCTTGAACACTATCTAAATCTAAATCGATAGCAAATTTTAATGTTTTTTTTATCGTTTCTTTTGTTTCGCCCGGCAATCCTATAACAAAACAGCCATGAACCATTATACCTAATTTTTTACAATTTTTAGTGAACTCTATCATTTGCTTTTCTGTAACCCCTTTATGAATATTATTAAGGATTTGCTGGTCAGCACTTTCATAACCAACTACAAGTAATCTGCATCCAGCTTTTTTCATCTTTTTTAACGTTTCATACCTGACATCTGCTCTTGCGTTGCATGACCATGTCATGTTCATGCTGTTAATGCGATCGCATATTTCATCGACTCTATCAGGATAAGCGGTGAAAGTGCCATCGTCAAACATTATCTCTTCGACTTCAGGTAATTCTTCTTTTATATATCTGACCTCACCAGCCACGTGTTTTGGCGATCTAACTCTATATTCTCTACTGAAGAAAGTTTGAGGCCACAAACAAAAAGTACATCTAAACATACAACCCCTGCCAGTCATTATACTAACATATGGATACAGCAATTCAGGTTCACGATATAATTTGATTTTGAGATCTCTTTTGTATATCTTACTGACATATGGGAATTGATCCAAATCTTTTATCAATGGTCTATCCGGATTATGAAAAATTTTTCCATCCTTACACCATGTTAATCCCAATATTTCATCGAATTTCTTTCCTTCAGAAATTTCTTTTATGGTAAAATCATATTCTTTCCTGGCAACGCCATCCACAACATTAGATGTTTTCATTATTTCTTCTGCTGTTACACTTACATGCGGACCAACAAAAATTATTTTGCAATCTTGTTGATTTTTTAAATATTCAGCTACTTTCATGTTCATCTTAATCGTAGCTGAACTGGTGTTGATAACTATTAAATCATAATTTCTAGCCATTCCCCCCATTTTTTCCAAATTTATATCTTCAACTGGACAGTCAAGAACTCTACTTTCATTTATTATGCTGGCAGCAGAACATAACCAAACGGGAAACCACATTGCCCTAGTTCTACGTCTAGCTTGATATCTGGCCCCTGCGCAATCAAATCTATGAAAAGATGGAGGATTTAAAAGTAGTGTTTTCATTTATTGGCACCCTTTCAAGTTAAATAAAATGGGCTTAGAGATTTAAATTAATTAAATCTTTAAAAATTTATGGATGAAAATATATTAAATTAAGGTGTTTTAATGGAATGGAATGATAAAAGAGTCCTAATAACAGGTTTAACAGGCTTTATTGGTTCTGCATTAGCAGAAAGATTGATTGAAAGGGGGGCTAAAATCTTTAGTTTAATCAGATTGTCTTCTGAAGAATTTTTGTATAAATACCCAAAGGATGCGACTGTTATAAAAGGAGACCTTAGGTACGAAGATGATGTACGTGAAATTCTAAAAATTTCTGAACCAGAAATAATTTTTCATCTTGCTGCATTTACACATGTCGGAGACTCTTTTCAGCATAGAAAAGAATGCTGGGATATAAACTTTGGTGGTACTGTAAAATTGATTGAAGAAGCAAACAAATATAAAATTGAAAAATTTTTATTTGCAGGTACGTCGGAAGAATATGGAAATCAAGATGAATTTCCAATAAGTGAGGATGCGCCATTAAGACCTGAAAGCCCGTACGCATGCGCTAAGGTCGCATCTGATTTATATTGTCAAATGATGTGGAAAGCGTATAATTTTCCTGCGATTGTAGTTAGACCTTTCAATACTTTCGGTAGAAAAAATGACAGAAGATTTATTACAGAAAAAATAATTCATGGTTTCTTGACCGGGGAAGAATTGCTTTTAGGGGATCCTAAACCTACTAGAGATCTAAACTATATAGATAACACTATAGATGGGTATATTACGATTTCAGAATCTAAAAAAACTATTGGGGAAATTATAAACCTGGGCTCTGGAATTGAAACTTCGGTAAAAGATTTAGTTGACATGGTAAGCAAATTATGTAATAAAAAAACAGAAGTGAAATGGAATAGTTTTCCTCCAAGACCAAATGAAACTTGGAGATTACGCTGTGATAATTCTAAAGCTAAAAAATTAGTTGGGTGGGAACCGAAAATTTCCCTTGAGAATGGGTTAAAATTAGTAATAAATCATTGGGAAAAAGATCTGACATAAATTATTTTTTTAAAGAAAAGGAATTTCTAAGTTTTAATTTTAAAAGTTCTATAAAAAATTTATACATTTCTTTTTTGGTTAGTTTTGATTTGCCATATTCTCTATCTACAAATACTATCGGGATTTCTGCGATTTTGAAACCATCTAATTTTGATAAATATAAGATTTCTTGTATGAATGCATAACCACCTGATTTAATTTTATTGAGACCAATTGAATTTAACACATATTTTCTATAGCATCTATAATTAGAAGTTATATCATTCACATTTACCCCAAGTAAAAAACTAGATAACATATTTGCACTCTTGCTAGTAATTTTTCTGTAAGGATTCCAATTCTTAATCGAACCACCTTGTACATACCTTGATCCTATGACTATGTCATAACCTTCTTTTATTTTTTTAACAAATCTGGTTAAATCTTTTGGATTATGGGAAAAATCTCCATCCATAGTTATGATAACATCACCATTAGCATAACCAAAACCTTCTATAACTGCATTGCCTAGACCATCGGATTTCTGTGAAAAGAATTCGGCATCAATTATATTTGGTTTCTTATCACTTTTATCAATGATAATAATTTCATGTTTATAATCTATCAAATTTCTGTGCACTTCTTTTATGAGCTCATTTATTAGTGGTTCATTTTTAATTGGAATTATCACAGAAATTTTCATAATTAGTTACCCACCTCAAATTAAAATAACATTTTATTTTCCTGTACCCACTCAAAAAGTTTTTTAATACCATCAAGAGCAGAGACGGAAGGCCGCCATCCAAATTCTTGAGCTTTCCTTATATCTGAGATATAAACTTTCTGATCGCCTGGTCTCCAATTATTAAAAATAAATTTTGAATTTAAGTTAAGTTTTTTAAAAAAAGATAATAGTTCCATGAGAGAGATTGTGTTGTTAACACCTCCACCTATGTTGTATGCTTTTCCTTTTGTTTTCTTTATATCATTACAGGCCAGTTCGAATGCATTGATTAAGTCATTCACAAACAAAATATCTCTAACCTGCTTACCATCTCCGTATATTATTAATGGTTTATTTAAGAAGGTTGATATTACAAAATGAGCGACCCAACCTTGATCCTCATTTCCAAATTGTCTTGGCCCATATATGCAACTCATTCTGAAAGTTACTGTTTTTAAACCAAAAATTTTATAAAAATCTCTCATGTAAAGATCACCCACATATTTTGAACAGCCATAGGGTGTATGTTCATTCGCATCTGTGGGAAAATCTTCATTTATTCCAATTTTAAATTTTGAATCTTGAAATTCATATCGTGTATTTTTTTCAATTATAGGAATTTCATTAACGTTATTACCATAAACTTTGTTAGTTGAAGTGTAAATTATATTTGGGTTTGTATTGCATAATCTTGCTGCTTCTAATAAATTAAATGTTCCCAGTGCATTGATATCAAAATCTTCTTTTGGTTTATTTATTGAAGTTGTAACAGCAACTTGAGCCGCTAAATGAAATATAATTTCCTTATCTTTACATACATTTTTTACAGAATCAAAATTTCTAACATCTCCCTTTATAAATTTTATATTTTTATGTGATTTTTTTAACCAATCTAAGTTTTTTTCAACGTTCATTCTAGAAAGATTATCAAAGACTGTTACTTCATATCCATTACTTAGATAATAATTAGCGAGGTTGCTTCCTATGAAACCCGCGCCACCAGTTATTAGAATATTCATCTAATTTCACTTTTAACCCATTCTATTTCTTTTTTCAGACCCTCTTCTAAAGTAACCGTTGGTTCCCATCCAAGAACAGATTTAGCTTTTTCATATGACCCAACGAATCTTTGTATATCTCCTTTTCTAGCTGGTAAAAATTCTGTTTTTGATTTTTTACCTGTAAGTTCAATTATCTTACTTGATAATTCAAGCAAAGAAACACCACGAGAAGTGGGTAATAAAAATGTCCCGTCAATCGCTTTTTTATTATTCATAGCAAGTGAGTAGGCTTTTGCTGTATCACCGACATAAGTATAGTCCCTTATTTGTTTTCCTGTTCCGTATATTGGCAATGGTTTACCTTCAAGTGCGAGTTTTACCCAAAAAGCAATGAAGTTATACCATCCGCCTTTCCAATATGGTTGTCTTGGACCAAAAACATTCGAAGGTCTTAAAATAACAAATTTCATTCCATAAAGCCCTGAATAAATTTTGCACAATTGCTCACCGTAAATTTTATGGACATTGTAAAAAGTGCTTGGGTTATAAGGAAATGTTTCGTCAGCAATTTTTGGAGAGTCTATTTCGCCATGAACACTTCTACTGCTAGTATAAATTATCAACGCATTGTCATTAGATTTTCTGCATGCCTCAAATAATTTAAAAGTTCCGAGACAATTTGACTTAAAATCTTCATGTGGATAATCTACAGATAAGAACGTAGATACTTGGGCCGCACAGTGTATAATTACATCAAATCCTTTTACATCTTCTTCGGTTATATCATCTGTTGATTTTTGGATTAAGAATATGCCAGGAATATTTTCCTTTCTACCGGCACTTAAGTTATCTAAAGCGACAATTTCATTTCCTTCTCTCAATGTATCTACAACATGACTTCCAATGAAGCCTGCACCACCAGTTACTAATATTCTTTTTTTATTATCCTTCATAAAATCACCACAATTTTTTCTTCTTTAGTCTCTCCATTACTATAGGGCCAAATTTAGGATCTCTTAAAGCAAATTCGACAAAAGTTGCAACATAATCTTCTATGGTCCCAAGATCATAATGAGCGATATCTAAGGGTTTAGCAAATATTGATAACCCCATTTCAAGTAAAATTTTCATAGAATCTGTAATTTGATATTCATTGTTTGCTCCGCGTGGCTTAATCAACGTTTTATTGATTGCATCAAATATTTCTGGTTCAAAAACATAACAACCTGCAATTGCCCAATTGCTTGGTGCTTTTTCTTTTTTTGGTTTTTCAATAAGATCTAAAATTTTGTAACAACCTTCAATTTTTTCTTTTTCAGAAAATTTTACAATCCCCCATCTCTCAACATTTTCTACTTTCATTATTCCGACTGTTGAGGCTAGTTTTTCATTTTTTTGTTTGATTTTTATGTGAGAATTTATCATATCCTTTAGATATGTGGGTGGTGTAATAATCGTATCCCCAAAAACTACAATAAATGGTTCATTACCAACTAGAGATTTTGCTCTACCTATAGCATCTGCTATTCCTATTGCTTCACGTTGAGTCGTAAACATAAAATTAAGACCATTGAGTTTCATTGAATCTTCATCTAATTCAGATTCAGGTGTTGAAAAGTAATCCATTAATGCATGTTTTTTATAACCAGTAACTATAATGACGTCTTCGATACCTGCTAATTTGAGTGAATTTATTATATGATGGATTGCTGGTTTATCTACAATTGGTAGAGTTTCTTTTGGCATAGCTAATGTCAATGGCCTCAATCTTTGACCCACACCTGCAGCTGGAATAACGGCTTTTCTTATCACTCTCTAACCCCTTTATCTTTTTTTATTTGTTCGTTCACTTTATCTGCAGCTTTCATAAATTTAGGGTCATGACCTATAGATTCAGCAAATGCAATGAATGCTTTAACATCTTTTGGGAAACATTTACCGCCATAAGCTAAGCCATGAATAGTTCCATATTTTCCAACTCTTTTATCCATACTTACAATTTCTGCAACAAGGTTAGAATCGACGCCAAGTTTATTACATACATAAAAAATTTCATTCCAATATGACACCCTACTTGCTAAACAACAATTTGAAGCGTATTTTATTAATTCTGCGGTCTTTAAATCTGTCCTAAAAATCGGTATCTTTAATTTTTCATACAAATTTTCAAGCATATCGCCAGATTTTTTATCAAAACTTCCTATTACTATTCTATCTTCAGTAAAAAAATCCCTAACTTGTGAAGGATCATTTGTCCATGATTTGTGTATTTCAGTTAAAAATTCTGGATTCATGCACAAACCAAAATCAGGACCACATTTTTTCCCCGATAATTTTTCAATTATAGGTTTAATTATATTCTCTGTGGTTTTAGGTACTACAGTACTTTTTATTATAAAAAGATGGTAATCTTTCTTACTTTTTAAGGATTTGGCCATTTCTTCGGTAGCAGATTTCATTATACCTAAATCAATTTTATTGTTAACGGTTGGTGTTGGAACAGAAATGAAAGAAACGTCAGAGTTGCTTATAACATAATCCATATTTGTTGTCGCATCAAACCCTTCTTTTTTAAGTTGTTCAATTCTTTCTTTACTAATATCATAAAAAATTACATCATAACCTATCTTATTAAACCCTTTACCCACTATTGCTCCAACGACACCGCTACCGATAATACTTATTTTTACCAAAAAATTCACCCTTTTATATAATTCTGTAAAATAGACGCTTAAATATATTACGATAGTAATAAATAGTAATACAATTGTATTACTTATTATGAAAAAAAGGTATTCATTGAGTTTGGACCCGGATTTAGTAAAAAAAGTCGATTCCTATATAGATGGTATATTAATCAGATCAAGATCTGATGCTATAGAAAAAATATTGAAAGAATATGTGTTATTAAAAAAAACAGCTGTAATACTAGCAGGAGGCAAACCAGATAAATTATTCATTAAAGAACTGGATGAATATAGACCTTTAGTTAAAATTGGCAAAAGAAGACTGATTGAAGATATAATTTTGAAATGTAGAGAAGCAGGGTTCAGAAATATTATAATTGTTGGATTTTCCTCCTTAATATCAAAAATTTATGAACTTTTAGGTGATGGAAAAAAATATGATATAAACATTACTTATGTTGAGGAAAATAAAGAACTAAGTTCTGCAAAAACTTTAGAACTAGCAAAAAAATACGTGGGCGATGATATTCTTTTTTTGCCATGCGACCATTACTTCGATTTTGATTTAAAAAAACTATACGAATTTCATTTGAGACAGAATGGCATTGTAACACTAGGGATACATGCAAGAACCAGTTTTGATTGGAACACCAGTATTGTTGTTATGGATGGATATAAAATTATTGATTACGAAGAACGTCCAAAAATACCTAAAACCCATTTAATTTCGATTTTTATTGGTTTCATGAAAAAAGATATTTTTGATTTCATACCACCTGGTGATGTTTACTGGAGTTTGCAGGAACATTTATTTCCAAGGCTTGCCAAAGAAAATAAATTAGTTGGTTATCCGATATCAGGAAATTGGGTCAATGTTCATACAAAAAAGGATGTTGAAAAAATAAATCAACTTATAAAAGAACAAGATTAATTTATTTATTTATTAAAAGTTCATAACATCTGATTATGCGAGAAAAAATGAGGTTTAAAAAAATGAGTGTTATACTAATAGTATTGAGTTGTGCTGCATTGGGTGTAGTAGGTCAACTATTAATGAAAAAAGGGATGAACAATATTGGCACAGTTAACATAAAAGATGTATTCTCGTTAAAAGTTTTCCCGATCCTTTTTGAAAAATATGTCTTCGTCGGATTTCTTATTTATGTTGTTGCTTCTTTATTATGGCTAGTTGCTCTATCGCAAGAAGAATTAAATTTTATCTACCCACTTATTGCTTCAGGTTACATAATAACGGCCATTTTAAGTAAATTTTTATTTAATGAAAGTTTATCTGTGTTCAGATTCTTAGGAATATTACTTATATGCGGTGGAGTTTACTTGATTGTAATCAAGATTTAATTTATAACCAATACACATATTTTATGATGAAAAATTACATCTCTAACATTTCTGTCGCTGTAGTCGCAGGTGGTATAGGAGAGAGATTGAGACCTTTTACTATCGACAAACCAAAGGCAATGTTAGAAGTGGGTTTAGAAAGAAAACCCATGCTAGAATTCACAATTGCGCCCTGGATAAATTTAGGGGTGAAAAATTACATATTCTGCACTGGTTACAAAAAAGAAGTCATAAAGAACTATTTTAAAGATGGGAGTAAATTTGGCATAAATATAGAATATTCAGATGAAGAAACAAAATTAGAAACTGGTGGGGCAATAAAAAATGCTATAGATCAAGAAAAAATAAGAAAGGATGAGCCAATCATAATTTTTTATTGCGATGATTTGGTGAGATTGAATGCTATGAATTTCATAAAATCACATTTAATTGGAGTTGAAAATGGATTTAAAGCAACATTAACTGCAACAAATAAATTCAGAACGAATTACGGGATATTAGAAATTGATAAAAAAAATAAGAAAGTGAGGGGGGTCATAAAATTTGAAGAAAAACCCCTCATAGGAAAAAATACGAATGTAGGCATTTATTTTCTTGAACCAGAAGTTTTGAATCTAATTGATAAAAATAAACTTCCTTTCAAATTTGAGAGATTGATATTGCCAGAATTGGTAAAAAAGAATTGGTTAAATGCTTATGAGATCTCATGGGAAGATTGGATACCGGTTAACACTGAAAAAGATTATGAAGAAGTACTGAAAATTAAATTATCTGAATTTTACTCTAAAATCTTACAAAAATGAGTAAGGAGAAAAATACCTCTATCAAAATTAATATGATTGTAACTTGTCTTTCTGAGAAACGACCTAAATTCATAATTATATGAGTTATTGAGTAAATTTTCTTTCCATATGGTGAGTCCAATTTTCCATCTTTTCTTAGTTTACCTAAACAAGAGGCTTTGAATCCAGATATAAGTTTTAATAAAAATTCTATCATGAAAGGAGTTAGTGCTATTATGCCTGCCCTCTCCATATTGCCTACTATAACCCCTGATGCAACAACTGCACCTAAACAATATGTTAAACTATCACCAGAAAGTATTTTTGCAGGGTAAAAATTGAATTTTAAGAATCCTATTAAGGCCCCGGCGCATGAAAGAAATATTGCAGCAGAAACAATTTTATCATTTAAAATGGCATATAAACCAAGAAACAAACAATAAACTATACCCATCCCAGCTTCTGAACCATTAAAACCCCCCAACAAGTTAACCGCATTTGCTGCTCCAACTACACCTATTGGAATTAATAACAGAGGGTATAAAATTCCAAAATTAACAGGCCCTATAAGAGGTATTGTCATTGAAGTCACACCTGCACTTACCACCATTAGGGGTATAGCAGCTGGTGCTGTGAATATTGGTTTTTGCCACTTTCTTAGACCTTTTCTTATTTTTCTTTTTCCTTCAACAACTTCATTTCTATTCAAATCATCAAAGAAACCAATAAGTGTTATTAGAAGGGTTGTCAAAACTGCAGGGAAAAGATAAATTGATTGATTAGTGGCACCAAATATGAAAGTTTGGATTGCGATGAAAAACATTAAACCAAACATCATAGAAACAGAAACTGGCACACCACCACTATTAGCAAGTTTTGGTTTTTCTTTTTTATGCAAATCCAATGCTATTATGTTATTTCTATTAAAAAATGGTATTAAATTTTTTGTTAAAAAAAATGAACATGCTACTGAAAACAAAAATGTTCCTATTATAACCAACATAAATATCAATTAAACCTATTTTTTATTGAAATATTAGTGATTATCATCAATAGTATGTTGAATATTTAAATTTTCAGACCTTAACAATAAGAACATGCCTGGTAGAATAATCAATAATAGTAGGTTAATTTCTTTCATAGGATTAATTGTTTTAGCGTTGATAATAGTTTTATACCCATATATTGTAAAATCAAATGGTGTAATAGTCACCTCTATTGATGAAAAATCAGCATGTAAAGATATTATTACTGTTGGTTCAAAAATTACGGAAATTGCAGACCATGTTATTAATAATGCGAATGATTTTAAGCAGGCAACAACAGGTTTAACGGGCACTATAACTCTTACTGTAGATAATAATCCAAGAAGTTGTAAAATACCTGAAAATAGAACTCTGGATTTAATCGTTACAAACATAAAAAAGACTGGTTTTAAAGTTGGAGTTGATCTCGGGGGAGGAATGTCGTATGTTTTTAAGACAGAGGACAATTCCGTCTCACAAATATTAGATACTTTAAAAAAAAGAGCTGGAGTATATGGCTTATCTAACACAAAAATAGATGCTTCTAGTAATAATTTAATAAATATTATTTCTGGCACGGAAGAAGAAGATTTTATAAAAATAATAACAGAAAGAGGCATTTTAGAAGGAAAAATAAAACAAACAGTTGGTCTTAAAGGGGATAAAGGAAAGTTTACCCTTGGTAACAAAACATATGATGTATCGATTAAGAATAATAAAACCATTTCAATAGACAAAATTGATTATTCGATTGGGGGTGAATTCTTCTTAGATGGTTTGAGCATAAAAATACAAAGTATTTCTGGTAATTCAACTATTTTTACGATAAAAATTTTTGATGAAAGGGACCTAAATTTAGCTGAAGATATAGTATCAAGAAGCACAAGAGGTACTACAGAAAGAATTGTAAAGCAAGATAACTATTATATTTTTGCTGTAAATACACTCCTGTCCAAAAAAGCTAGTGAAGATTTTTTAACGGCCACAAAAGGCCAAGAAAGCATCATCAACCCTACAACGGGAGAAAGTTTTCTAAAGAATCCATTAATAATTTCTATAGATGATGAAACGGTTACAGAAATTCCAATTACTAGCTCTGAAGCTGGGAAAGAGAAAACAGAACTTATAATTTGGGGGTATCGTTCTAATATGGAAACAGCAAGAGGAGAAATGTTAAAATTGTTATCTACAATAAATTCCAAACGTTTGCCAGTTGAATTGACTCTAATAGAAACAAAAAATGTTTCTACATCTGATAATTTTCTTATAAAAATGGTGCTATATGTTTTTGTGGCATTATCAGCTTTATCAGTTGTTATATCGTTTATTCAATATCACAAAGGGGGGATAATGGTATTTCCGTTAATACTTATAACAGCAAGTGAAATTGTATTAATTCTTGGAGTTATGAGTTTGGAGTGGTTTGTTGTTTTACTATTTTTATTTTGTTTTGGTCTTGCGGCATCAAATAGTGAAATCCGTGGTTGGATTGGATGGATAACTATCATCTTATTTTTAACAGTATCAGTTGGTATAGCTATGAGTAAGTGGATAATTGACAAATATTCTCTTTATGGTTTGATTATTTTTACTGTGTTTAGTTTTGGTCAATCACTATACATGAGTTTTAATTTAGTAAAGAAAGGTGAATTCACACAAAATGAATACAAAGATTTAATTTATAAATTTTGGTTTGTGATGGGTATAAGTAGTTTAATATTAACCCCATTATTCTTCATTGATATATTCAAAGGTTTTGTGATGACTTTTATTATAGGCATAATGATTTCAACGACGCTAACGAAACCATTGTATAGTATTATTTTAGAGAAAATAGTTAAGTAAATTTAAATCAAGATGAATTTGTTTTAGACTTTCTTCAATTCCATTATCGCCTTTACTATATCACCATCAGATTTTTGTAAAGCATCTCTCGCCTTCTGTTCGTCTTTTATTCCAGACTGGTTAATCACCATCTTCACGTCTTCATCAGAGAAAGACTGTTCCTTCACGTTACCTGATATTTGAAAAACAATTTGATCTTTCATCGTTGTTTTTATGACTTCCGGCTCATCGATTGTTATATCTCCGGATTCCGTTTTTATAATAACTTGTTTTGCTGGAATGTTATCCATCTTCATTCCTATTTTTTTTAACATGTCTTGCATTTTTTTAGGGTCGAGTCCTGGGAGCATAATCTTAATTTGAAGAAGATAGATATAAATGTGTATTATTATTGTTATGTAACTATGTTTAAAATTGAACCAATTATTCTATTATCCTTAGTTTGTTCAATTGCGGGGCTTGTTTTAATTTACGTATCTTCACTATATATCGAACCAACAAAATTGAGAATAAGTGATATAAATTCAGAATTGGTTGGAAGGTTTGTTGCAACAAGCGGTAAGATAACAACCAAAAGATCAAGCGATGCAGGTCATATTTTTTTAACTGTATCTGATAACAAATCTAGCATCCAAGTGCCTTTGTTTGCAAGTTTTATGAATACGTTGAAAGAAAATGAAATGCCAGAAAATAACTTAAGGATTGGTATTGAAGTCTATGTTTCTGGTTTAGTGGAAGAATATCAGGGGCAATTACAAATCATTCCGAGAAAAATTACTGATTTTAAAATTTTAAGTGATTAATGTGATTGCATATTTGGCTTTAGTTTTTCTTGGTATTGGAATAGGTGTATTTGCCGGCCTAACACCGGGTCTTTACGTGAACACTACAATACCTATAATCATGTCATTATCTTTTTTATTTCAATCCCCATATCAGATTGTTGCTCTAATAATTTCTATCGCAATAACGGAAATATTCATTAACTATATTCCATCAGTTTTTCTCGGAGCACCTGAAGCAGATACATCATTATCTGTTCTGCCAGGCCATAGATTATTGTTAGAAGGACGCGGGCATGAAGCCATAAAATTGACTATTATTGGTGGCTTAAGTTGTTTAATAATTTCATTAATTATAATTTCTATACTTGCATCATATTTTCAACTTTTATACACAATAACAAGACCATACATCCAATATTTGCTAATTTTAGTGATTTTATTCATGATTCTTTCTGAAAAAAAATTAAAGAAGATAGTGTATTCATCTTTTATAATTGTAATAACTGGTTTAATGGGATTAATTGTACTAAATTCCCCGATAGCTAATCAGCAAAATATACTATTTCCCACTTTAACTGGCTTTTTTGGGATGAGCATTCTAATAATAAGTCTTTCTGAAAAATCAAAGATACCTCAACAACAAAACGATTCGAAATTGTCAATTTCTATAAAGGAAATGATTAAGGCCATGCTTCTAGGCTCTTTGGCTGGTATTATAGTCGGCTTTTTACCTGCAGTTGGTGTATCACAAGCGGCAACAATGGTTCAATATATGGGCGGGATAGGCGATTCTAGGGGGTTTCTTATAACAGTTTCTGGTATAAATGCTGCAAACAATGTTTTTTCGATTATATCTTTATATTTGATCGGTAAAACAAGGGGTGGGACTGGTGTTGTAATTGGACAAATATTGGGCGATTTAACATTGTTTGATACCACATTTTTAATAGGCATAATTTTATTTACGGCTGGTATTGCATCTTTAATAAGCTTGTATTTAAGTAAAAAAATACCGAGATATTTAGAAAAAGTAAATTACAGAACACTTTCTTTTTTGATAATTTCTCTTTTAGTTTTTATGGTTTTTTTATTAACCGGCGGACCTGGTTTATTAATATTGTTTACTTCAACATCGATTGGAATACTCTGTGCACGTATAGGAATAAGAAGATCGCATTGTATGGGGTTTCTTTTGATACCAACTTTAATTTTCTTTATGGGATTAACTCCGGTATTTTTAAGTTTAATCGGTATCTGAATTTACATGAATTTCATTTTATTATGTATGAAATTCATGTGACCCCTTCATTTCTATTGGAAAATGTGTATATTGCCATCCTTATTTTGTGAACTTCACGACCCCTTCATTTCTATTGGAAATATAAGTAACGTGACAGAAATGGACTTTTTTACTTATTTAATTGCTATTATTATCTTTTTCTTAAGAAAGCGATTGAATAAGTGGAGCATATGTTCTTGATCTTTTATCTCCCCTGAAAAAGACTATTTCCCCATTACAAAAATTACATTTTCCGGTTAGTGGAATGTGCTTAAATGATTTGTCACATTTTGTGCATATAAACCCGTCAATTTCAGCCAGACAATCCACGAATAATTTCTCCTCTTTGCTATTTAACTTAACAGAATCAAAAAGGCCCATTTGTTTCCCTTCCCCCATTAAATCTGATCTATTAACGCCCAGTGCTTCAAAAACTCTTTCCAATGGTGGCAAAAGTTGGCTTTCAATATAGTATTTTGGGTCTGGTTTTAGATTGTGCTTTTCTGCATATGTTGGATCTTCTGTCCTTTTCGATATCATTTCAGAGCCTTTAATTATAACAAAACCAACCCTATCTCCAACGCCTGGGGCAGAAGCCGGGTCTCTTTCCCGCATTTTTTTAACTAATTCTACATGCGGTTGAATTCCTTTATAACTCTTCAAAGTCTTCGAAACACCTTTTGTTATAACTAGTTTCTCTAAATCCATTTCACCTGCTTTTATTTTTTCTACTTTGTCCCTTACTGTTTTGATTGCTTTTTTAATGTCTTGCTCTTTTAATATAGTGGATATGACTTCCTGCAATGTTTCTGAAACCAGATCGCACCAGTCTCTTCTAACGGTCTCTATTCCCTTTGTAACTATAGAGCCCTGAGAATCATCATTTGATTCAAAATTCCAGCATGCGTATCTTTTTTTAGAAAGTATTAGAAGTGTCTTAAAAACGCTCTCTATTTTCATATCAAGGATGTGGTGAATTTCTTCATTTATTAAATTAGCAAGATCTTTCCCAATTTTGAATGCTTCTTTAACATCTTCCGTCTTTAAACCAACCATAACTGAGTCTGTATCCGCATAGATGACTTTATAATTACTTTTAGTTTCAACGATTTCTTTTGTTTTTTGAATTATATCTCTTCCTGTACCTGTAATCGCATTGGCTATATCGACAACGTAAAGTTTTGCACGTATATAGCCTAGATGACCATAAAAAGCATTTGCAACTGTTTTAAATGCATATTGCTTGGCATAAAGATATCTTTTTCTTTCTGGGTCCTTCTCCTTCTCCATTTCCCTTTTTATTTTTGCCCTGGTTTCTAGCAAATATTTGACTATTTGAGGTACTATACCTTCCCTGATTTTCGGTTTTACAAATTTCGAACCATTTGGGGTTTCTAGATATTCTTTTTCTATATCTCCGCTGAGAATAAGGGTTGTGGGGCATATATTGAATGATCTAATTATACTTGGGTACATGCTAAGAAAATCCAAGTAAACAACGCATTTATCGTGAAATCCTATATCAGGAGAAAGAACGAATGCCCCTTTAAGTCCCTCTGTTCTTCTCTTTAAATTTCTTCTGGAAATTTCTTCTAGGGCTGGTTTGCATGGCATTACAAAATTTTTTTTGTTGAATTCGCGTAATAGTAAATTTTCAATTCTCATCGACTCCCCACCATCTATAGCGTCTTGAAGAAGCACACCAGATACTTTTGACAACTCAAAAAACTTGTCAAGCATACGTTCTTTAAGCAGAATTTTCATAGGTAATTCAGCGTCTTTTCTGCTATAGTCTAATAGTTTTTTCAGATGAGCGCCATTATCATTCCAATGACTTTTCATTTCGCTATGGACAATATCAATTTTATCTTCACCAAGGACTAGTCTTGAAACATCGCCCAAACCATACCTTTTCAAACCCTTAAATAAACCAAATTTTATCGTTGCCTCTTTGATCAAATCATGTACATCAGCAATAATTCTACCTGTTATATTAGTTCTGGATCTGTTTGCAAATTTTCTAGAATTAATTGGTTTCTGTTTGCAACGTCCAATTGTCCTTGGCAAGTTATTTTTTCTCAACCTAGCTTCAATATAAGGTAAGTCGAAGTTGTTTATATTGTAGCCCAAAATTATATCCGGGTCATAATCATCGATTATTTTTAAAAACTTCTCCAACATCTCTTTTTCATTAGAAAAACTCAGTATATCACTGCCAAAAGAATTAATTTTTTTTGCTGCTAAAACTAGTGTTTTCTTACCATTATATTCGGGATAAAAATTAAGGCTTATTAATATAATAGGGTCTTTTTCTGCATCTGGCATCCCACCCTCACTGGAAATTATTTCTATGTCCAGACTGAGATGTTTAAATTTTATATTTTCTTCTTTATTTATTTCCTCTAATCTTTCTGCTTTAATTTTTCTTTCTGTTTTAACTATCGTTGTATTGACCCAATCCCCGTAAGCAGAATACCATCTCATACCGAAAATATTATTGTCTATCGCAAACCTGTATTTGAATAAAATGTCTGCTTCAAAAATTTCCTTTATAGTTTGTTCATTCTTTAAGCTATCCCTTATTAATGGCGTTTTTGATGGATCGTTCAAAGTAATTTTTAATAATTTGGTTGGTTCTTTATGATAGCCAATTGGTAGGTATTTTTCATCTTCTTCAATTTTAAGAACCAATTCCTTGAATTTTTGTTTTAAAATACTTTTTACATCTTCCTTGTGGCCTTCTCTTGGGAGAATATAAAAATAAGGTAAGAATTTTTCATAAAAAACTGTTATAGTTTTATTATCTTCGGTTCTGCCAAATAGTCTTACTATTGCTTTATTTTCATTTAATATGTAATCTATATCGAGAACTTGAAAATTTATTTTCATGAGAGAGAATTATCAGTTAAAGTTTTTATTTACTTAGTGTCTCTTTTATATAGTTCAAAATAAAAGTGAGGGTTACAAAACCTCTTCTTCAACATCCCTTGTTTTTAGATTGATTAAATAAATTTTGTGAGGGCTGACATTAGAGATTATTGTAGTGCCCTTGTAGTTTTTATATTCATCTTTGCCGGAAGAAGATAATATAATGTCTGGTACGTCCTCTAAAACAAAACTGTCATTTTTTATACAATTTATTTTGGGCGTAATATTTCTTCGTTTGAGGGAGAATAATATGGGGTCTGTGGCTTCTTTTTCAATTTTTCCAAACCATGAGTCGGTTATAGTTAGTATCTTTATTTTATCTAACTGAAAAAGTTTGGGGGGGGAATTTTTCAAAATAAAAGTGAGAGTTACATTATCTGGGTAGTCGGTAGTAACCTTTTCATCACAAAATATAAATACAAAAAATTGTTTTCCCAAAGGCGATAGGATTTCAAGCAATTTTTGGCTTATTACATCTCCTTTTGGAACAGAAAGAAACACAAGCATCAGTTCCTCAGATGTTTTATTAATCTCTTTAGCAACCGGAAGATCGGGATAAATTATATCCACTATATAAATTTTGTTTTCATTTTTTTTACAAAATATTCCAATTATATCATCTATTTCTAGGCAATTTAATTTTTGTTTTATTTCTTTATCAAAAAAAAGTGAGACTTCACCAGTTGAATCTTCGACAATTATTTGATCGTCCAAAATTTCCTTTACTATTGCTATTATGGAAAAAGATTGCGTCTTGGGTGTGATTTTATTTACAGAAATTAACTTCTCGGTCGGCATATGTTCAAGTATAATTTTTTTTGTTTTATTGTAAGTGGATAAAAAATGTGTGACGACATCATCGACAGTAACTTTATTCGAACTTGGTTTGAATTCTTTGAGTAACTTGATATCATATATTTGTTTGGGTTTTTCTTCTAGGAGTTTTTTTATGTGTTGCTCAGTTACTATAAAGGGTCTTGGTTTAAATTTATTAAGATCTTTAACTATTTTTTCTGGTGATGAGACAACTAAAGGAAGTGCAGAGTTGGATAGTTGATAACCATGCTTAAGAAATAATTTAATAATATCTTCTTTTTCCATCAAATCACTAAGGCCCCCCTAGGGCGCCTTTTATTTTACTTCTTACTTTTTCTGAAACGTTTAGTTTTATTTCTCTTGTGCGGCCATATCTTCCGAGGGAAATGACTTTGGCATTGATTATTCCCAGCATATCTAGTTCAGACAATAAATCATAGACCCTTCGTTGGGTTAGGGGGTGTAGGGCAAACTCTCTACATCTTTTTTCATAAATACCAAAAACATCACCAGTCTGTATATCATCCGCGCCGCTTTCTTCTAGAGAAATTAACGAAAGAAGTATAACCTTTGTTTGCTTTGGTAAAGATTTGACTGTTTCTATTATTCTATCATAATCTATTTTTTCTAATGCCAAATCAACATGTTTTTCCGTTATTGCGGAACCCCCCTCTCGCTCTGCCACCTCCCCCGACACACGCAACAAATCAAGGGCGCGCCTAGCATCCCCATGTTCTTGTGCTGCTAAAGCGGCACATTTCGGCATGACTTCTTCAGATAATACATTTGGTAAGAAACCAATTTCTGCTCTTTGTTTTAGGATGTCTTTTAATTCTTCTGCATTATAGGGGGGAAAAAGAATTTCTTCCTCGCCCAACGAACTTTTGACTCTGGGGTCAAGTATATCTATAAAATTCAAATCGTTTGTTATGCCTATCAAAGATACTTTTGCATTTTTTAAATCTTGGTTGATACGTGTAAAATTGTAAAGGAAATCATCACCCATTTTTTCGAATAGAGCATCAATTTCATCTAAAACAATCACAACAACCCATTTTTTCGAATCCAATAAATTAAAGAAAATTTGGTATATGCGTTCTGTTGGAAGACCCGTAACAGGAACTTCTTGCCCCAGGGCACGTGCAAGTTCTGCTAACATTCTATACTCGGTGTCTGCAGTTTTTTTCATTTTACAGTTTATATAAATAACTTTTACTGGTATTTTTCCCTGGTTGGATGCTTTTTCGAGCTCCGATCCAACGTGCTTAGAAACGAGTGTTTTACCGGTGCCCGTCATACCATAAGCAAATATGTTTGATGGTTTGTTGCCGGTTAGCGCGGGCGCCAATATTGAAGCCAACAAATTCATTTGATTGGTTCTATGCGTTATCGTATCTGGTGAGAAGCTTGAAGACAGTGCGTTCCTGTCTTTAAAGATTTGAACTTGTTTTTTAACAAATTCTTGAAAGATTGTTTGTACAGAATGCGCCATGTGTAATATTTTTTTCCTTGGGAAATAAAGCCTTTTCTATTGGAAAAAATATAAAGACCCCCACCCCATTATTTCCAATGAAAACCATATTAAATATATATTTTATATAACAGTGTTATATTAATTATATTTTTATTTAAAACCAAAAACCTTTTTCTAAAGGAAACAAACGGGTCTCACTCCAACATATTTAGAATTCTGCCTTCCACGGTCCCATTTTTTATATTAATTAATCCAAAATATCCTTCCGGAAATTTTCCGGAATTTATCAAAAATGTATTGTTTATTTTGTCAACACACCTTGCTTCGTGTATATGTGCCGAAATGGCAACTAATGGCGTGTTAAGTTCTATGAAAGACCTTACCGTGTTAGAACCAACATGAATACCGCTTTGTATCAGATCCAATCTTGTTCCTTCCGGTGGCGCATGTGTCACCTGAATTTTATATTTGGCGGATGTAACATCTTTCCAGGCGCCTGTTAAACCCAATCTCAATTCTTCCTCTGAGGGTTCTATGCTTGTTTCAAATGGCGTTTTTGCGCCACCATAACCATAAAAACCAAATTCCATTATTGTTTTTCCCCTGCCATGTATTGAAACATTTTCTTTTTCAAGTACACCAATCACGCCCTTTACATCGACATTTCCTGGCACAGCCAAAATTGGAACTTTAACAGTTTTAAGTTCGGTTATAATTAATTTTGCTATTTCTTCTTGCGAAAACCCCTTTGGGATATTTACATCAGTAAAATCCCCGGGGCAAACAATAACATCCGGGGTCAGCTCTTTCATTTTATCTAAGAAAGACAACAAATTTTCAACATCCCCATGTATGTCCGATATAACGATGATTCTCAATTCAAAATACACCCCCAAACTATCTATGGATAGATATTAACAAATATTATAAATACATTAGCATAAATTGAAATATGGTGGGGGAATGGTTATAGGTATACAAGTTAAAAAAATTATGACTAGGCCTGTCATTAAAATTGAATATAACAAAAATGTTCAAGCTGCATCAAAAATCATGGCAAAGCACCGTGTTGGTTCTATAATAATCGTCAAAAAAAATAGACCTATAGGAATAATTACTGAGACCGATTTGAATAAAAAAATTGTGGCCCGGGCATTAAACCCTAAAAAATTAAAAGTAAAAGATATAATGTCTTCCCCATTGGTTTTTATTTCACCATCAGACGATATAATGGCCGCTGTAGAAAAAATGAAAAAGCACCGGATTAAACGAATGCCTGTAGTTGAGCACGGAGAAATTGTTGGAATAATAACAGACACTGATATTGCCAGGGCCTCGCCAGAATTATTGGATGTACTTAATCACAGACTAGAAATGAGGTATTACCAACCCGCAATAAAAGAAACTTCTACCTCTGGGCTGTGTGAGATTTGTGGCGAATACTCTGAAAACCTTATTTTAGAGGACGATCAGTGGGTTTGTGAAAATTGTAAAGAACAATAATGTTTAAATAACTTACCCCCACATAGTTAATTGTTGAATTTTATGTTCATTCCTCACAGCCCTGAGAAATTGTTAGATATACTGAGAGACGCGGCTGTAATAGTAGAGGGAAAGAGAGACCAAAAAGCACTAAAAGAATTTGAGATCGATAACATTTTTACGATTTCTGGTGAAAGCATAGAGGAGTTTACTGAGAAGCTAGACAGCGATTACAACTATGTAGTTTTAACAGATTTTGATGAAGAGGGAGAAATGAAAAATAAAAAAATTTGTAAAATTTTGGAAAAATTTAAATTAAAATTCAACCCAAAGCTAAGATGTTTAGTTAAAGATTTTTTTGGCATAACTAAAATCGAAGAGCTTATAAAATTTTCAAAATTAAAGGAGGATGTTTATCATGGCGAAATTAGCGCAATCAACTATAAAATATTTAATCGAAGCAGATTTTACCGCAAATGGTGTAGTAGAAAAACCAGATGTGATTGGAGCAATATTTGGTCAGACTGAAGGCTTACTGGGTCAAGATCTAGATTTAAGAGAGCTCCAACAGACCGGCCGAATAGGAAGAATTGAAGTTAATCTAAAAGACGAGGGTGGTAAAACTGCTGGTAAAATTTATATCCCCTCAAGTCTGGATGGTTCTGAAACGGCATTAATTGCTGCCGCAATAGAAACAATAGAAAGGATTGGGCCGTGCGATTCTTCAATAAAAATAAGAGCAGTAAAAGACATAAGGTCAGTTAAACGAGAATATGTTGTCGACAGAGCGAAAGAAATACTGACTAAACTAATGGATGAAGAACTACCCAGAGCTACGGAGCTTTCAGAAGAAATAAAGGAATCTGTCAGAACCTCAGAAATAATAGAATACAGGGGCTTACCATGTGGATTAGATGCACCAACATCAGGAGAAATAATTATAGTAGAGGGTCGTGCAGACGTTATAAATTTACTTAAAAATGGTATTAAAAATGCCATTGCAATAGGTGGAACAAGTGCCCCACCGCAAATAGCAGAAATAACAAAAGGAAAAGCAACAACAGTTTTTTTGGATGGCGACAGAGGGGGGGATTTAATTCTCAGAGAGCTCACCAGTCTTATAAAAATAGATTATGTAGCAAGGGCACCAGAAGGAAAAGAAGTAGAGGAACTGACAAAAAAAGAAATATTCAAATCTTTACGTAATAAAACCCCCGCCGATCAAACTCAGGTTCAAGTTCAAACAAAAAAGTATTTGGACAAAAAAATAAAAAAGAAGTTGAGCAATGTCTTGGATAAGATGTTGGGCACGAGAGCAGCATATATTTTTGATGAAAACATGAAACTTTTAGATAAAATTCCCCTTAACCAATTTGATGAAAAAAATAAACGATTGCATGAAGCTAAAATTGTTGCATTAGATGGTATAATAGACAGCAATATTGCGCACGTTGCGGAATCCCAAAAAATAAAAAATTTAGTGGCTGCTAAATCTGATAAAACATATAAGACAAAGATTGTAACAATATATACAAAAAAAGAACTAGAAGAGTAACTACATTAATTGATGCTTGTAAATTGTCTCATACACAGGTCCATGCTTTGTTAAAACACTTTTAACCAGTGCCACACTATTAATTTCAAACGAGCCGATTTCGACATTTAGATTTTTCTCAATAAATTTTTTCATAGATACTTTATTATATATTTTTTTTACACGGCATAACGTTATCTTTTGTTTTTCGTAATAATCTCCACCGATTTGTTTGGCAACTTTTTTAATTAAATTTGCAAGATTGTTATTTTCATCCCCAATACCAATTCCCATCACACGTATGTAATTTTCATTTGGAATTATCTTCAATCCTTTAATTTTTACATTGAATTTTTCCACACCCTTTAAAGCAGCTATTATTCCATTTTTGATTTTCTCAATTTCTTTCAAATCTTTATAACCCAAAAAGGTTATTGTAATGTGAAGATTTTCTGTTTCAACAAATTTTGCGCCCATCGGCAACTCCTTAATTTCATTCTGAAATTTTATAATTTTCTCTTTTACTTCATCTGGTGCCCACACGCAAACAAAAAGACGCAACATAAATTCTATATCACATTCATAAACTTAAATCTAACAATTCGATCTTCTTAAAATAGTAACATAAACTTCACGAGTTTTCACATAAACTATTTATTTTAAAGTGAAGAATTTATGAAGTATACGTGATTAAATGCAATTTGATTATGAATATTATAAAAAATTCAATTGGTCAACAAACCCTTTCACATTATCTATCACCCCAGAATTAATGGTTGGTTATTCAGAACAAACTAATACCATTTTGTCGCATATACATAATTTACATAAATTCGCATTGATTATTGGCCCGACCGGATCAGGAAAGACTACAATGTTAATGTGGTTGCGTGCTCAACTAATGGCATACAAGAAATTTTTTCCATTTTACATCCCCAAACCACCCAAATTATCCGACGATCTACTGTTACTGTTCAAGTCAACTATAGGATATAATTTTTTAGATAAAATAAAAAACAGAAACTTAACAATGTACAACATTTCACAATTTATTCAGAGAAAAACTAGAGACAAACAACTAGTTTTGTTAATAGATGAAATTCATGAATCATCGTTCGACACACTAGAATGGATAAGAACTATTACAGACTCGATACCAAACTTATCAATAATACTCGCTGGGTTACCTATTTTTGAAGCTAATTTGGAAACAAAATTACCAACATTTTGGATGAGAATTAATACAAAAGTTTATTTAAATACACTTTCGAGAGCAGAAACAGAATCGCTTATTTTGAAAAGAATAAATAATGCTGAAGGCAAAGATATTGTACCATTCACTCCCGACTCGATCGATAAAATTTTTGAAATAACTGGTGGGTTCCCGAGGGAGATAATTAAAGTTTGTGACATCCTTGTTAAAACAGCTGCAGAAAAAAATGTAACAAATATAACAAAAAGTTATGTTGAAGAAAAATTAGAAACACCAAAACTTTCTGAATCGGTTCAAATCAAATCTTCTATAACCAGTACACAGAAACAAATTCTTGAAGTTTTGAGTAAAAACCCAAACTTAACACCTTCTGCAATTATTGACAAGATGGATGTGAGCGAATATAAAAATAGAAATAATGCCATACGTTCTATCAATAACATTCTCAAAAGGCTTTTAAACGATGATTTGGTAGAAAGGAAAAAACTCAAAAATACTTACTTTTATTCTTTATCTAGAAAAGCCAAAACGGTTTTTACCGAGGCCTAATTAATAGTTAAAAATAAATTACTTAAATGACTAATAATTAAGAGAGGTGTAATTGATGGTTGAAACGAGAGTGAGAGCAAAAGATATAGTTAAAAAAACTGTTATTAGCGAAGAAACGGGAAGAAGATTTGGGATCGTCGGAAATGTCGATTTCATTACAGAAAGCGGTGAACTATTGAATTTAATAATTGAAAGTGCTACAGTTCACATGAAAGAGTTAAACTTAAAGAGTGACGACAAAGGAAGATATTTAATACCGTTCAGTGCTGTGAAATCCATTGGGGATTTCGTAATAGTAAGTGAAAATGAATTAGTATAATCTTTTGAGGGTTAAGTTTATTTTTTACTTAACTTAAGTAATTTCTTTACTTAACTATTTAAGTAAAATTTAAGTAAATATTATTGATAGTATGAGTCTAGGATCTTTTCTAAAATCTATATTTGCCGATGAAAAAACAAATGGTAAAGACGACTTTACAGAACCCATTTCTATTCTAAAAACCGAGACACCAACTAAAATTTTTGAAACTAGAATAAAACCAGTTAAGGTACCAAGCATAATTGATGTAGGGGAAAGACTCGGTTTAATTCACCGAGATATAGCTGAGATAAAAAATGAAATGGTATCAAAAATGTGGTTCGAATCGGAATATGAAGATAAAGGGGATGAAATCACTAATAAATTAGAAAATATCAGTTCCCATATTAATTCTTTAGAACAAAAAATAGCAGAACTTAATGACTTAACTAAACTATTAAGTAATAATTTAAGTAATAATATTGTAACTCAAAAACAAGAAAATATACAGCTAGAAACCAAAATACCTGAAAAAATCCTTGGCCTAATAGAAAAAGAAAGAAAAATAAGATACAAAGACATTATGAATAGTTTAGGTGTCTCTGATCCCACATTATGTAAGTATCTTTCTTCTTTATTAAAATCGAATAAAATTAAGAGAATTAAGGAAGGAAAAGCAGTTTTTTACACAATTTGTTAGGCATCCAAAGATTTTATTATATCTTCTTTCGAAATTGATCCAATTCTCTTAATTTCTAATTTTTCATTTACCATATCTATGCAAGTAGACGGCATAATTTGAGGTAAATCGCCGGCATCAATAATCATATCAACTCTGCCCTTAAACGTCTCTATCAATTTTTTACTTTCGTAAATTGCTGGTTGGCCAGATTTATTCGCACTAGTTGCGGTTATAGGTAAGTTAAGTTTCTTTACTAAATTTGAAGCAACTTTATTGCTAGATACCCTAAACGCAATTTCATTTTTACTTAATATATCAGGAATTCCTTCTTTTTTCTTTGTTATAATATTCAATGGGCCTGGCATAAACTTTTTTATCAAAATCCCAATTTTCCCAGTCACTTCTCCATATTTTTTAGCCATATTAATATCAGATAAAATCACTCCGATCGGCTTTTTTTCATCTCGATTCTTAATTTTATATATTTTTTTAATAGCATTTCCATTCGTCGCATCAGCCCCAATGCCATAACAAGTTTCAGTAGGATAAACAACTAAACCGCCATTTTTCAATATTTTTGCTGCCTCTTCTATTGTTTTCTCACATGGCGAATTGCTATCAACTTTCACTATTTTAGTTTTCATCTTACTTCACAACCAAGTCACATTAACTTCATCAGTTCTCCAATCCTTTATGAAAAAAGAATCTTTTAATTTTGTTTCAAGATGACCGTCTTTATAAATTAATAGCCCTGTCCATGCGATCATAGTTCCGTTATCTCCAGCATAAGCCTGCGGTACATTATAGCAGGTTGCTTCACGTTCTTCACACATAGTTTTCATCATCTCATACAATCTCTGCGACGCTGCTACACCACCAACTAGCAACACTTCAGATTTATCTATATGGGCCAATGCCCTTTCAGTCACTTCAGTTAACATAGAAAAAACTGTTTCTTGGAAGCTATAGCATACATCTTTCATGTTTTTACCATTTTCATATTTTTTTATACATTCGGTTACTATTCCTGTGAAGGATAAATCCATACCCTTTATAACATAAGGCAAATCTATCCATTTTCCACCTTTTGCTAATTTTTCTACATTGGGCCCGCCAGGCATTTCTAGGCCTAAATTTCTTGCCAATACATCAAATGCGTTACCTATTGGAATATCCTCAGTTTCCCCAAATATTCTATATTTTCCGCTTACATGGGCTATTATTTGAGTGTTACCACCTGAGCAATAAACAACTACAGGATCTTCACATTTTGTCATTATTTTACCTATTTCTATATGTGCTATGCAGTGATTGACGCCAATTAACGGCTTTTTATATCTAAGGCTGATACATCTCGCTAAACTGGCACCAATCTGTAGGCAATTTGGCAATCCTGGTCCTTGAGAGAAAGATACTAAATCTATATCCCCAAACCTCAATTTTGAATTTTTTAAGGCCATTTTAAGTATATTTACGGCATTTTCTATATGATATTGTGCGGCTTCTCTAGGGTGTATACCGCTTCCTAATGGAGGAACATATATGGATTTTTCATCAAACAATACTTTGCCATTTTCATCGATTAAACCAATACCAAAGGTATGTGCAGTCGATTCTATACCTAAAGATATCACTCACTTCACCTTACCTGTTATTTTCAAATATTTTAAAATCCCTTCTAAATTTGCATCTAAATCTTTTATTTTAACTAATTTTACCTTTAAACCATAATCATTTAAATTTCTTACTTCTATAGCTGGAAAAAGATATTTATCTATAATATTAGATACAGTTTGAGGATGAATATTCGTTTTCCTGCTTATTTCTCTTATATGCAACCAATCCCTAGTTTCTTTTAATGTTAAAATGATTTTTCCCATCTTTTCAATTGTATGTTTTTGCATGATGTACTCACGTTTTGTATTATACTTGACAGCTGTCAAATTTATACTTTTTTAGAATAAAAATCTATCTTTTATTCTCAACTCAATTCAATCAAATCATAATATTTTTCCAACCAGTTAATTCGCCCTACATTAAAATTTCTAGTTTTTCCTTCCAGAATTTTCATAATATTATTAACAGATTCTTCTATAGTCGCTTTAGAAGTATCTATTTCATAAACTTTTTTATTAATCATGACTGCTTCAGAGGTTATAACCCCAAGTATTTCAACTTCTAAATTTTCCTGAACTTTCAATCTGTTGTTAGGATATCTTCTCTCTAGTCTTTCTTTTAGTATTTCAGGATTACACCTCAAAACAATGACTAAATCCAAAGAAAACAAATGAGAAGTGTGACCTTCTAAAATGAAATCTTCTTTTATTTTTTTAACTTCTTTTTTTAATTTATCTAAATCAAGAATTCTGGATTCCATTTTTCTATCATAACCAACAAAAGCATCTAATTCTTCTGCGAACTCATTTATCGGAATTAATCTACATTTAAGTTTTTTCGATAGAAGTTTTGATATTTTTGTCTTACCCGTGCATGGTGTTCCAGATATCGCAATTTTCATAACTTTCACTTAATTTAATATAATATTTCTTTTTTAACAACTTTTAAGTATAAAATGATAAATTACTGTAATTGTAAGGATAATAGGGTGATGATATGGTAGAATTCCAAGTATGGGCTGAAAAATATCGACCAAGATCACTAAAAGACATAATAAATCAGAAGCATGTTATCGAAAGATTAAAGGCATTCGTTAAAGAAAAAAATATTCCAAATTGTTTATTTGCAGGTAGCGCTGGTGTAGGAAAAACTGCTTCTGGTATAGCTTTAACATGCGATCTTTATGGGGATGTGTGGAGACAAAACACTCTTGAATTAAATGCATCCGATGAAAGGGGAATAAACATAGTCCGTGGAAAAATAAAAGATTTTGCTAGAATGAAATCTATCGGCAATGTCACATTTAAAGTCATTATTCTTGATGAAGCCGATGCATTGACACCTGAGGCTCAACAAGCTCTAAGGAGAACCATGGAAAATTTCACACGAACTGCACGTTTTATCCTAATTTGTAATTACTCTTCCAAAATAATTGATCCAATTCAAAGCAGATGCGCTGTTTTCAGATTCAAATCATTATCTGAAAAGGACATAGTCGAATACATCGACAGGATTGTAAAAAATGAGAAATTAAAAATCGATGAAAGTGGAATAAAAGCTTTGGTGGAATTGTCTGAAGGGGATTTAAGGAAAGTTGCAAATTTACTACAATCTTCTTCAGTGATTGATAAAAAAATAAATGCTGACCTAATTTATGAAGTTGCTTCGCAAGCAAAGCCAAAAGATATCAGAGAAATGTTGGACGATGCATTAAAGGGAAACTTCACGAATGCAAGAAAAAAACTTCACGAAATGATTTTTAAACAAGGACTGGCCGGTGAAGATATTATAAAAGAGATTCACAGACAAATTTATGATTTGGATGTTTCTGAAGAAAATAAAATTAAACTTGTTGATAGAACCGGTGAATATGATTTTAGAATCAGTGAAGGAGGATCCCCTATAATCCAACTTGAAGCATTACTTGCGCAATTCCCTCTTTTCAGTAAAAAATGATTGAATTAAGTGTTAATTATGCCTTGGACAGAAAAGTATAATCCTAATAAAATAACAGAATTTGTCGGCCAAAAAAAAGCAATAGACCAATTTCTAACATGGTACAGAGCATGGGCACCTGGAAAAAAAGCTGCCATGTTTTATGGTCAAGCAGGGGTTGGAAAAACTTGTTTAGCTTTAGCATTTGGTAGAGAAAAAAATCTTGAAATCATGGAACTTAATGCATCTGATTATAGATCAGCTTCGCAAATACATGACATTATAGGTCAATCTATGAAACAAAAATCTCTTTTTAAAAAAAGTAAATTATTTTTAATAGACGAAATCGATGGCCTTGCTGGGATGGAAGATAGGGGTGGTGTCAGTGAAATAATAAAAATCATAAAAGAATCCCATTACCCAATAGTATTAACAACAAATGATCCTTATAGTCCAAAATTACGTTCCTTACGTCCATATACTTTCATGGTACAATTCACGAAGGTATACTTTTGGGATGTTATAAAAAGGCTTGAATATATTTGTCAAAAAGAAGGTTTGAAATGCGACAAAGAAGTTTTAAGACAAATAGCAAAACGTTCAGAAGGAGACCTAAGGTCTGCAATAAATGATTTAGAAACATTGTCAAGAGAAAAAAAAGAAATAAAAATAGATGATTTAGAGGTTCTCGGTTCCAGAGAAAGAGATATTAGCATATTCGATGTACTAAAAATTATTTTTAAAACGAAAACAGCTTTATCTGCAAAATTATCAGTTCAAAGCACTAATAAAGACCCTGATGAAATATTTTGGTGGATAGAAGAAAACATTTCCAATGAATACGAGAGGCCAGAAGAAATTGCTAAATCATATGATATGTTATCTAGAGCTGATTTGTTTAGAAACAGAATAAATATCAGACAAGAATGGAAGTATAAAAAGTATATGATAGATTTGATGACAGCTGGTGTTGCTGTTTCTAAAAATGAAATGTACAGGAAATTCTCTAGATATAGATATCCAGGTAAAATTGCATTTTTAGGCAGTACTAAACTAGAGAGAAAAGAAGAAAAGGAAAAATTATTAGAACTTTCTAAGAATCTACACTGCTCAACAAAAAAAATAAGAGAAGAATTTCTACCTTTTTTCAAGGCCTTAAGACGATAAAGCTAGACTTTAAAGTCATTTTTTCGGACACAAGCACCATAGTGACATTAACTTCATTTAAACCGACAACATAATTAAAAACAAAATTATAACCTTTGTCACTGGCCATTCTTTCCACAAAATTTTTATAAGTCCCTAAATTTTGGCTTAATTCAGTTGGAGCACTAATTTCTACTGTTTTTATTGCTTTGTCTTTCGCATTATCAAGAAAGAATCCTTCACTTCCTACTGCCGATCGCGATGTGTCGACAAATGCATATTGGTTAATGTATCTACTAAGTGTATAGAATACACCAACGATTACAACAGTCGTGAGAATAAAAAATTGTGCTTTTTTACTTGATAAATTGTGCATGCGAAACTCCATTAATTTGAATTATATTTTCCTTTGAAATAAATTTTTTCTCTAGGGCCAATTCAACTATATCCTTTCCCATTAAATTGCAAATATTGGCCTTTCCCATTAAATCTATAGCTTTTTTTTCATCAATTTTTTCTCCTTTATAGAAGCTTTCTTTTATTTCGACTTTAAATTTACTACCAATCTTCTTTCCTAATAAATTCTCATCACAAATAGCAACTACTAATTGCCCATTTTCCGTAAAAGTTTTACACCAAAACATTCAAACACAATTCAAAGAAAATTTAAGTTTTAAATTTCCTGTCTAAGTCCCTAATCAAAGAATCACAGTCTTGCTTGACCTTTTCTAAACTTATTTTTATTCTTTCCTTTTCCCTTTCCATTTCTTCTAGATCTTCATATGACTGTATTGCCTCTTTGAATGCTGCCAAGTCAACGGTTGTATAAGGTTTTTCGTTCATTTTTTTAGATACTTTCTCGCAAAGTTCTGCCAACCAATTGTTCATTCCAACTTTTACATCTTTTTTAATTAATTTGTCCTTGTCAAGATTTTTCTTCATCAATCTTACTATTGGAGCAACAGGCAGTGGTAAACTTTCAATCACTTCGACATCTTTTTTTTCTGTATTTTCGGTCAAAAAATCACCTCTAAATTATGAAATAATTAGCATTTTAATGTTTTTAAATTATTAGACATGCCTTATGGCATATCTTGCGCCACAAGCTTCACATTTTAAGAAAATTATCCTATCGCCTTTTTCGAAATGCGTATCGGGCCTATTACATTCTTTGCAATAAAGAAATTCCTTAATATAGGCTTCTATCTTTTTTTCAATCAAATCTCTCATTACAACTCCCTGAAGGATCAGTCTTGTGCCATCAAAATAGCCAGGTTTTGCTAGTTCACGAAATAAAAATTTAGAGAGATGTTTTGGGTCCCTTCTAACGGTTTCGGTTATTTCTGTAAAATTAGTTATGAATGTTCTAGTACCCTGAACTGTTATCTGAGGTTTTGGGATTTCTAGTCTACTTTCTTTACTTTCTTTTCTTGATATTTTTTCTTCGGCCTCTTTTAACATTTCTTCATAACTTTTCATATTATACCCTCTTCAGTACTCCTGGTTTAGGCTCATAAAAAACACCATCTGATAACAATTCATTTATAACTCCTTCAAAAATATTTTCTTTTAATTTTGTGCCTTCTAATAATTTTTTAAATTCAACACCATCTCCTACATCTAATTTATCCATGATTTTCAACACCAATGATTTATAATTTTCATTATCATCTTTTCCAGTATCCATTATTTCTAATACCCCTTCAATAATATCGCTGTCAATTCCTCTTTCTTTCTCAGCATACTTTTTCATTTCTTCCAAATCGCTAAAATTGTTTTTAATTTTCTTAATTTCTTCAATCATCTTTTTTTGTTCTAAAATTTGTTTTAATACCTCAATTCTATGAAGTATTTCATAATTTGGATTCGGCATTTTCTTTACCATATCAGGTATTATGTAAATTTCGTTCGAATATTCCCTAACTTTACCTATGACTAATACCAATTCTCCCAATTCAATTTTATCAAAAATATTCACATCTTCTTTGAACGCTTTGATTCTTATAGATTCAGAATCATCATCTATAGTGATGCTCGAATAATTTCCTTCCTCACTCATGAATTTGTCTGTTACTACACCAACTAAACCCACTCTCGATATTTTTTGACCTATATTTGTCAAAACATAACTGGGCTCTAAACCTTCTTTTTTCACAAATTTACCATTAACTATATCAGAAGCTCTTGTCTTGATAGTAGTCTGCCTTAAGGTTGTCATACTCCTTATATGACATAATAAGAACTAAAATATAACTATTAAGTTTTCTGCACAAAATCTGGTCTAGGCTCAAAAATCAATCCTTCTCTTTTCATTCTTTTCAAAATATCATCGGCATCTTCTACGCCTTCATCTTTTGCTCTTTTAATAATTTCTTCCGTCGGTATAACTTTTCCAACAGCAGTTGTCAATTCATCTATTATATCAAGGACTATTCTTATCTTGCTTCTTTGAGTGCTCGTCATAGTGCCTTCTGCTCGATCTATATCTATTGCGCCTGTTTCATAATCAAAACCAAACTGTCTCAGTGTAGTACTCATCAATTTTATAGCTCTTTCTGCATCTTCAATAGTTACCTCATTACTTAACCTAATTTTTGCTGACGATTCCGCTAATCTTATCAATGATTCATACTGTCTCAATGTTATAGAAACGGCCGATTCACCACCTGACATTGCCCTCATTTTCAAATAAAATTCTTTTAATCTTTCTCCTGTTTCTTTTGTCAAAACAGGATGAACATAGTTCCTAGCATAAGATACGTATTTTATGAGTAGATCATAATCTATCATCGGTTTTACTTCTACTTCTTTGAAATGTCTCATTTTCAATATATGATCTGCCATTTGAGCATCAAATTCCGGGTTTGGAATATCTCTTAATGCAAACTTTACATCAAACCTACTCAAAAGAACATCATCAAGATCTATCTGTTCTCTTATCGGTATGTAGGGATCGAACCTACCTAATTTAGGATTTCCACCTGCAAGTATAGCAGTCTGTGCCGGTAATGTTGCAACTATAGATGCCTTTGCTATAGATACAGTTTCTACTGACATTGCCTCTTGAAGAGCAACTCTATCTTGTGGGGATACTTTTGAAAATTCATCTATAGCACAAATACTTTTATTACACATTACAACTGCTCCGGCTTCTAGAACCCAACCACCCAAAAATTGTTCATCTCTAACTACAGTAGCAGTTAACCCAGGCCCAGTCACACCGGTTCCACTAACATATCTACCTCTAGGAATTAGTTTAGCAGTTAGTTGCATCAATTGGCTTTTCCCAGCAGCTGGGTCACCAATTAGCAAAATATGAATATTACCTCGTATTTTTGTTCCATCTTCCAAAGCCTTTGGTTCACCGCCAAACAATTGAAAAATGATAGCCATTTTAACATCTTCCAAATCAAACATAGAAGGTGCAAGTGAACCAATCAGTTTTTCAAAAATATGTGGGTCTTTTGCCAATTTTTTTATTTTCTTCTCAATTTCTTGATTCATTTCTAATTCTTCCCATTCCACTTCCACAGCTTCAATGTTATTGGCATCGAGCAATATATCCATCTGTCTCGTTTTTTTACCCTTTTCAGTTCTTCTTGGAATTTCTTTTAACACACCTATAACCTTTATTCTATTTCCTGGGTCAGTTTTATTTCTCATCTTAAGTGAAGTCAAATCTTCTTTTAGATAAATCATTATTTCCGATGGTTTTTCGCCTGTAGTTATTTCGAATGGTTCTTCTATTGCAATCCACCTGGCATCATAAAGTTTTTGATCTACTTGCATGAAACCTCTTTTACAACCACAACCACCGCATCGAGTTGGTACTTTTATTGTCTTATCTTCCCCAATTTGTATTATATTTATTTTCTTTCCACAATCAGGACATTCAAAAACTATTTCAGAGACTTCAGGTCTTACTTCAGAAGCTCTTTTAACGATTCCATCTACACAAAGAAGTTTTCCTATATGCTTCGATCTAATATTTCTAATTCTTATGCAATTACTGACAGGAATATTTTTGAATCTTAAATGAATTTTTTCTTTTTTTGGTAAATCAATTTCTTCTGTAGATTTTTCAAACAATTCAATAAACTCTTCCGGATTTTCAAGAATTTGATCAGCAATTTCCGGATTAAATTTATCTATTAAAGAAAAATCAATTTCAATTGCTTTTTTACCTTCTGTTACAGCTAATGCCAAATCCTTATAGTAATTATCTCTAAGGAATTCCGAAAACTCTTCTATGATATCATCTTTTTCCATAAATCTTATTTAGTAAGAGCATCTATACATTTTAATTTTTTCGTAATAGCCCCAACAGCTGATTCTATATCCTCAACTTTTCTAACACCAGTACATACAACTTTTCCAGAACTGAATAGTAAAAATACAACCTTCGGGGTTTTCATTCTGTAAACTAACCCAGGAAATTGTTCAGGCGCATATTCAGAATTTTCCAATTCAAAAGCTATCTTATCTAAATTTAATTTATATTCTAATTTTGCAGAGGCAACAATGTTCTCAATCTGAATGGAATATTTTTTTGGCTCACCAATCTTTGCGGTCTTAATCATATCTACAACTTTTTTCACAACTCTTCTAACATCAGAAATACTTCTAGCACCGGTACACACAATTCTACCGGATGAAAATATTAGTGCTGCAGCTTTTGGATCTTTTAAACGATAAACTAATCCAGGAAATTGCTCAGGTTCATATTCAATTCCTTCCAAATGTTCCACAATTTTTTCTAATGGTATCCGAATACCCAATGACGCAGAAGCAACAATATTTTCGATTTTTATATTAAATTTACCCATTATTCTTTCCCCCAGATTGAGTGATATTATTATTTTTTATTAAATATTTAAGAAGGATTATTTAAGTGTATTCACTTATATTAAGTAAAAATTCGTTCAACTTCCAAATTGGTACAACTACTATATTATCATATATTTTGAGGTCTTCTTCAAGCCATGTAACTATTAATGGAACCAGTTTTATTTTTTTAATTTCTATCCCAAAAAATTTTTTCTCATTAGGATTATTTTTTAGAAAATTTATGAATTCGACAGTACGCTTTTTTTGTTTTGAGATTGCATACTTCAATCCAGAATTTTTATATCTGCCACCTTTCCATTTTTTACAATCTATACCAAGAATAATATTTTGTTTTATGCCAATAACATCTATTTCATAATTTTTTCTGATCTTGAATCTAAAAGAATTGTAAACATTAAAATCATGAGTTCTCAATATTTCTCCAACTATTTCTTCAAACTCTTTCCAATTCATTTCTTCAATAATTTTTTCTATAAGTTCTCCCTGAGAAACTCTATCTTTTATTTGTTCTAAGTTTATCATAATTTATAATTGGAAACAAATTAATTAAGTGATTCGATGGAAACAGACCAAGCTGTTAAGGAAGCTATTCTTTATGAAAAAATATCTGGCAAAAAGGTAGTATGTAAGATTTGTAGGAGACGTTGTGTTATACCATCTAACAGTGTTGGTTTTTGTAAAACAAGAAAAAACATTAGAGGTAAACTTTATACGTTAGAGTATGGTCTCGCATCTTCTGTTGGTATAGATCCGATAGAGAAAAAACCATTTTTTCACTTTTGGCCCGGAAGTAAAACTTTAACAATGGGCAGTTGGTCTTGCACTTTTTTATGTCCTTGGTGCCAGAATTATAGCATAAGTAAAGTTGAACCTAAATCAAAACTCTCTACATTATTCACGCCAAAACAATTCATTCAGTTAGCTCTAAAAAATAGATGTAATGGAACTTCTATGAGCTATAGCGAACCAACTACTTTTTTGGAATTTTCTATCGATGTTTTTAAATTAGCTAAAAAAAGAAAACTATACAACACATTCGTAACCAACGGCTATTTTTCTTCAGAATCTTTAGCAATTCTAATAAAAAATGGTTGCGATGCTTTCAACATAGACATCAAAGGAGATAGGGAAGCTGTAAAAAAATATTGTGGAGCAGATGTCGATTTTGTTTGGCAAAATATAGTCGATGCTAAAAAAAAGAAAGCATGGGTAGAGATTACTACATTAGTTATACCAAAAGTTAACGACGATGATAAAAGTTTGAATAACATAGCGAAAAGAATTCATGATGAAGTTGGTGATGAAACACCATGGCATATATCAGGATATTATCCCTGCTATAAATTCACAGCACCACCCACACCTGTAAAAACTCTTGAAAAAGCATGGCAAATTGGAAAAAACAATGGGCTGAATTTCATTTATGTTGGAAACATCCCTGGATATAAAGAAAATACATATTGCCCTGATTGCGGAGAATTGTTGATCGAAAGATATGGGTTCAGTATTTTAAATTCTAATTTAACGAAAAATAATACTTGCCCAAAATGTAATAGAAAAATACCGATAATAGGTATCGTAAGAAAATCATCTGAAGGTGGTTTTTATTAAAGTTTTAGGAATCGATGAAGCAGGTAGGGGGGCTGTATTAGGTCCTCTTGTTGTCTGTGGTTTATTTGTAGATGAAAAACGTGAAAATAAGTTGAAAAAACTTGGAGTAAAAGATTCGAAGCAGCTCACTCCAAAAAAAAGAGAATATTTGGCACCAAAAATAGAGAGAATTGCTGATAGTGTTGTTGTAATGAAAGTTCAGCCTTGTAAAATAGATTCTAACAGAAAGATGGGGATCAACTTGAATAAAATAGAAGCATTGAAAATGGCCGAAATAATAAATTTAGTAGAGCCTGATAAAGCTATAATTGATACTCCTTCTTACAACACAAATAGTTTTAGGGATTTTCTTTTTTCAAAGTTGGAAAAAAAAGATGTTGAACTAGTTTGCGAAAATTATGCAGACGAAACATATCCAGTAGTTTCTGCTGCATCGATAATAGCAAAGGTCAGCAGAGATGAAGATATAGAAGAATTAAAAAAGAAAGTTGGTTATGATTTTGGTGTTGGCTATCCACATGATGCTAGAACTATAGAATTTATAAAAAAACTTGTTGTAGAAAACAAAGGAAAATTGCCAAATTATATAAGACATACATGGGATACTGTAGAAACTATAGTTGCTGAACACAAGCAAACAAGGCTTTTATCATTTCTTGAAAAACTTGTTAAAAAATAATTATTTTTTAAACCAACTTTCTAACCGAAGTTGAGTACCTCCTTTCTTTCTTCCAATTATTTTATCTATGGCGTTTGAAATTCTTTCTTCAGAAAAATCATGTTCTTTTACCATCAATTCCATTATTTTATCTTTGTCGGGTTCCTTCCACTCTACTGTATATTTTTTAAATACAGGTGCATTTAAGAAAAAATCATAGATTTTATAGGCGTCAACATCAGAATTGTATTCAACATTTTTTAGAACATTATCTAGCGTTTTATGTTCTTTTATAATTTTTAATGCGGTCTTTGGCCCCACTCCTTTAACACCGCCAGGATTATAATCAGTACCGATAAGTATACCCAAAATCACTAATTGTTCTTGTGTTATTTCCAGACTTGATAATACTTGGTCTAAATAAATTACTTCCGGTTTAATTTCTATGTATACTTCCTGTCTGGGCAATTTTCTTTTTCCTGTTATCGATAAGTTTCTAACTAATTTTGGTGATGAAAACAACAATGCATCATAATCTTGAGAAGCAGCATAATCAACATCACCATGTCTGCACATGAAAGCGCACTGAGATTCACCCTCTGAAGCGGCATCTGTCCAAGGAACTCCCATCGCATCAAGCAATTTTTTACTTTCATTCATCATTTCATCGGTTAACTTTAGTGCTCCTTGTGCATAAACCATTATATCTTCTTTTCTACCTTCTTTTACTGCCAAATCCCATTTTTTCTTAGCTTCCTCTCTTACAGTTTTTCTTTCTTCAATAGTTTTTTTCTTGAATTCAGGAGGTTCGCCATCATAAACAAATACAGGTTTGATATCAAATTCCATCAATTTTAATGTTCTATAAAACAATCCAGAAAGATGAGAAGTAATTCTACCTTGACTATCTCTCAACGGTTCTCCTGTATCTTTTTGTCTTATTATAGAAAGAAATTGAAAGAGTGTATTATGGGCATCTATAGCTATTTTTTTTCCGGTTAAATTTTCTATTTCAATCTCGGTTTTCGGGATTATTCTAGATATCTGAACTCCCATATAATCAGTAAATATGTTCTTAGAAAAATAAAAGAATAAGTGCCTTACTCGCTCTTCTCAGCTTTAGATTTCTTTTTCTCTTTTTTCTCTTCGCTTTTAAGTTCTTTCTCAATTCTCCACTCGTCTAATTCTAGCCAAATGATGAAAAGCCCCATTACAATTAAGAATGGTGGTATTATTCCTTGCAATACTATATACAAAGATCTCATCAAGTTTATGTCGCCATATATCGATGCGCCTGGATTCATAAATTCATATGCATACAGGCCGAGTGGTACTACCAGCAATATGATTCCAATTATCAGCTTAACTAGCGGATGCATTATTTCACCACCTAATTTTTATATTAACCAAAATATTTATTTAAATTTAGCGTAGTATGTGTTTAAGTACATATCGGTGAAACATTTGTCAAAAGTGTTATCGATACGTGGGAACATCATGAAAGGGGTCTGATGCTGATATGAAAAAATTAATTAAAGAAAACTTAATCAAATGGAGAAGGGAATCCGTAATAAAAAAATTGGATAAACCTACAAGATTAGCTAAAGCTAGATCTGTTGGTTATAAAGCAAAGAAAGGGTTTGTTGTAGTTAGAGCAAAAGTAGGCAGAGGTGGTAGAAGAAGGGCTTTGTATGGTAGAAGAGGAAGAAAACCATCTAAATCAGGTCTTGTAAAATTTACATTGAGTAAACCCCTAAGTTGGGTTGCGGAAATGAGATCCGTTAAAAAATATCCAAATCTGGAAGTTCTTGGAAGTTATTATGTGGGAATGGACGGCCGTTACAAATGGTTTGAAGTAATAATGGTTGACCCAGAAAGGCCAGAAATAAAGAAAGATAAAAATATTAGTTGGATAACAAAAAGACAACATAGGGGAAGGGTTTTCAGAGGATTGCCATAAGATTAAAATAGTAATAATAATTTTGAATTCTAATTTTTATTGTGAGTTAAATGAATTTTTATGACTTTCACATACACTCTTCTTTTTCTGAAGGAGAGAGCACCGTAGAAGAAATTGCACAGAGAGCAAAATTTTTAGGATTCAAAGGGATATGTTTTGTACAATACTTTAAAGATAAATCACAAATTTTTCATTTAAAAGAAAAAATTTCAAAGATTTCCAAGGAAACAAATTTAGAAATTTTTATTGGTCTGGAAGCAAAAAATTCTGAGGAATTGAACAGACTAATTACTATGAGAAGGGATTATGACATTTTGCTGGTTCAAGGCTCCGATATAGACTTGAATAGAAAAGCAGTTCAAACAAAAGAAGTAGACATTTTAACACACCCAGAATTTAATAGAAAAGATTCTGGATTTAATCACATAATGGCAAAATTGGCTTCTGCTAATAATGTTGCTATTGAAATAAATTTTCGGGAAATTTTATTATCCTCGAAAAGCACAAGGTCACAAATTCTACATAACATAAGTCAAAACATAGAATTATGTAAAAAGTTTAAAGTGCCTATTATAATTTGTTCTGGTGCTATTTCTCATTGGCAATTAAGAGATCCTAAGATTCTTTTATCAATTGGTTGCTTACTAGGTCTAGACTTGAACGAAGCAAAAAAAGCTTTATCAGAAACCCCTGAAGGAATTATAAAAATGATAAAAGAAAGACGCAGTAGTAAATGGATTAGGCCAGGCGTTAAAGTGATTGAATGAAACAAAAAAAAATGAAAAATCTATTGCCGGTATTAAGAGAAAAATATAGGTACGTTAAATTTCAAATAATTTCGGAAGAAGGAGAAGAATTTTCTTACACAGACTTAGAATCTGCGATTTGGAATACATTACTAGATTTCTTGGGTGAACGAGGTGTTTCTAAAACTTCATTCTGGCTCCTAAAAGATTGTTGGTATCAAGAAAAACAGATAGGTATTTTAAGGTGTAATCACAAATCTGTTCAAGTTGTCATCGCTAGTTTAGGTTTAATTGACCGTTTAGGGGACAATCGGGTAACTTTTAAAATATTAAAAATCTCAGGAACTATAAAAAGTATAAAAGGTAAATTTATGAGGTGATGATATGCCCGCTATATTACCAGAGTATATGGGTTATGACCGTACGATAGCTGTCTTTTCACCAGATGGACGATTATTTCAAGTAGAATACGCGAAAGAAGCTGTAAAAAAAGGTACTACATCTCTCGGGTTAGTATTCAAAGATGGTGTAATATTGGCAACAGTCAAACAAGTAATGAAGTTAGTAGTTTCAAACACAATCGAAAAATTATTTGAAATTGATGATCACATAGGAACAGTTGCTGCTGGCTTATTGGCAGATGCAAGAACTTTAGTAAATCAACTTATGGTGAAGGCACAGGTAAATAGAATAACTTATGAAGAGCCTATAGATATATGGTCTTTAGCTAAAGTTTTAGGAGACAGAATGCAGTTTTCTACACTTTATGCTGGTTTGAGACCGTATGGTGTATCTTTCCTAGTTGGCGGTGTCGACAATGTAGGACCGCATCTTATAGAAGCAGATCCTTCAGGAATGCTTTATGAATGGAAGGCTTATGCTATAGGTAGGGGTGCTGCAGTAGCCAATAAAATGTTCAACGATAAATTCAAAGATAGTTTAGATGAAAAAGCCGCATTAAAGCTAGTCATAGATGTGATAAAGAAATGTGAGAAAGTAAGCGATGTAGCGAAATCCTTGGAAATTGCAATAATAAGAGCTAAGGATAAAAAATTTCAGAGACTTACAGAAGATCAAATCAGAAAACTTTTGTGAACTAATTATGGTTGATATAGATAAAGCGGTCGTCTGTAAACTAAAAAAAAGTGGCAAATGGTTCGAAGTTTTGGTCGACCCAAATAAAGCTCTAGAAATGAAAAAAGGAAAACAATTTGGTCTAGACGATGTTTTAGCATATCCTGGTATATATTATGATGTTAGAAAAGGCGATGCGATTCCAAGCAATGAGCTACAAACCAATTTTGGAACTGTTGATATATACCAAATAGCTCAAAAAATTATTAAGGAGGGTGAACTGCAATTCACAACCGAGCAAAGAAGAAAATTCATAGAAGATAAAACTAATGAAATTGCAGATATTATAGCAAGGCGTGCTATAAACCCACAAACCAACACACCGCATCCACCTCAAAGAATATTGAATGCAATGAAAACTGCAAAAATTCAGGTCGATCCGCTTATAGATGCAGAAATGCAAGTTAATAAAATAGTTGAAAGTATAAAACCTTTACTACCTATAAAGTTCCAAAAGTTAATTGTAAGGATTGAGATACCCCCTCAAATAATAGGAAAGGTATATTCAGAACTTAAAAGAATGACTGGAAAATTTGCAGAAAATTGGCTGAATGACGGATCATTACAAGCGACTATCGAGATGCCAGCAGGTGCTCAAGATGAATTTTTTAAAAAAATAGGTGATTTAACAAAAGGAAACTTTAAATCTGAAATAATAAAAAGAGTTGATTTATGATGGATAAAATAAGAGATATAGTTATTTCAGGCGAAATCATAGGAGACTCAAAGATAGAGAGAGCCGGTTATGGAACTTTTGAAGAAGATGGAAAAATCATTTCAAAATTTGTTGGAATATTGAATAAAGGTAATTTTTTGAGTGTAGTACCTCTTTCAGGTGTTTATATTCCTAGGGCAGATGACAAAGTTATTGGTTTTGTAACTGATGTAGAAAAATTTGGATGGATTGTTGATATCAATTCTCCTTGGCAAGGATTCCTTTCAGTTGCTGAAGGTGTTGATGAATTCGTAGATATTAAAAAAACCAACATAAGTAGATTTTTCGATGTAGGGGATATGATCTATGCTAAAATTGCCGATACGAAAAGAGGAGATGTTCAACTAACTATGAGAGACGAAATTGCAAGAAAATTAAAAGGTGGGATAACGATTAAAATAACTCCTAGTAAAGTGCCCAGACTCATAGGAAAAGAGGGAAGTATGATTAACATCATAAAAGAAAAGACAGGTACAATAATAAGAGTTGGTCAAAATGGTGTTGTTTGGATTTCTGGAGAAAATGTTGACAAAGCAATCAAGGCTATTAAAACTATAGAAGAGAAATCGCACATCATTGGGTTGACTGATGAGATAACAAAATTATTGAGTGATTAATATGGGAATGAAAACCGATGAGAAATTTATTATTAAGGGAAAAAGATTGGACGGTAGAAAACCAGATGAATTGAGAAAAATAGAAATGAAAGTAGGAGTTATACCAAATGCTAATGGTTCTGCTCAAGTAAGTTTTGGTCATACTACTGCTATAGCTGCTGTTTATGGGCCGAGAGAACTTTTTCCAAAACATTTACAAAACCCTGAAACTGCCGTATTACGATGCAGATATAATATGGCACCATTTTCAGTTGATGAGAGAGCATCTCCTGGTACTTCAAGAAGATCTGTAGAAATATCAAAAGTTACTAGACTTTCTTTAGAACCAGCATTATTCTTAAGAGATTATCCTGAGACAGGTGTTGATGTTTACATAGAGGTAATAGAAGCAGATGGTTCGACAAGAGTGACTGGAATAAATGCCGCTTCCTTGGCTTTAGCTGATGCGGGTGTTCCTATGAAAGATTTAGTAGTTGCTATATCAGGTGGTAAAATTAATGACACTCTTATATTAGATCTATGTGGTAAAGAGGATAATTATTCTGATGCAGACATGCCAGTTGCATTCATGCCAAGAAAAAAACAAATAACACTTTTACAGATGGATGGTGAATTAACACCAAAGGAAATAAAAGAAATCATCAAAAATGTTTTGAAAGCTGGCCAAATAGTCTATGAAAAACAGAAAAAAGTGTTAAAGGGGAAATATGAAGAAGTGAGTTAAATGAGATATGAATATATTTTAAAATTATTAGAAAAAAATGAAAGATTAGACGGAAGAAAATTAGATGAATTTAGAAAAATTGAAATTGAAACCAATTTTATAAAAAGAGCTGAAGGTTCGGCTAGAGTTAGAATTGGAAAAACAGATGTCATAGTTGGAATCAAAACAGAAATTTCTAAACCTTTCCCTGACATGCCTAACATGGGTGTTTTAAAAACAGGGGCTGAATTTTCACCAATCGCATCACCTGATTTTGAATCAGGCCCTCCTGGAGAAGATGCAACTGAATTGGCTAGAGTTGTCGACCGAGGAATAAGGGAATCAGAATCCATAGATTTAGAAAAATTATGTTTAAAAGAAGGAGAAAAAGCCTGGGAAATTTTTGTCGATATACACATGATCAACCATGATGGTAATTTAATAGATGCTTCTGCACTTGCTGCGCTCGCGGCTTTACTGAAAACTCAAATCCCAAAGATAAAAGATGAAAAAATTATCAGAGAAGATTATGAGAAGAAATTACCAATGTTACATAAACCAATCACGGTTACAGTCAGCAAAGTTCTAGGTAAATTTTTAATCGACCCTACAAAAGAAGAAGAGGAAGTCTTGGAATCTAAATTGACTGTAGCCGTCATGGAAAACAACAATATTTGCGCCATGCAAAAAAGTGGGAATAGTTTATCTAGCGAGGATTTAGAAAAAATGATTGACTTAGCTATTACAAAAACAAAAGAACTTAGAAAATTGTTGTGATTTCATGGGAAGAAAGATACTTAGCAGAAAGTTAAGACAAATAAAGGCTGGAAAGGTCAGACTTGCTCCAAGATGGGTTGATATAAAAAAATTCGGCCTAAAAAGAGCAAGCAATAGAAGGGTTTCTATAACTAGAAGAAGTTGGAAGAGAAAAAAACTGAGAATCTAATTTTTAAAATATAATAGTTAAAATGCAAAATAATTAGTGATAAGATGTACTCTAAAGAAGTGCAAAAATTACTAGATAAACTTAAAACAGAGGTTGGGGATAGAATTCAGATAATCAAAGATAAAAAAACATTTGAAGGAATATTAATGCCTAGAATAGAGATGGGCGATCTAAATTCTATTGTTCTAAAACTAGACAATGGTTACAACATAGGCATAAAATTTGAGAAAGGAGTGAAAATAAATAAAATAAAAAAAGAGTGGTCAGTTACAAAGAAAAAAATAGAACCATCGAAAAAATTAATTTTTGATAAAAAATTGCCAAATATTTCTATTATCGGCACTGGTGGAACTATTGCTAGTAAAATTGATTATAGGTCTGGGGGTGTTTATGCTTCATTTTCTCCAGACGACATAGTGATGCAAATACCTGAACTGAAAGAAATAGCCAACATGCAGACTAATGAGATAATGAATATAATGAGCGAAGATATGACACCGGAAAAATGGATAGATATAGCAAAAGCTGTGGCAAAAGAAATCAATTCTGGGATTAAAGGGGTTTTAATTACGCATGGTACTGATACACTTCATTATACCTCTGCTGCTCTGAGTTTTATGTTAAGAGATTTGCCAGTGCCTGTTGCTTTAGTCGGCGCACAAAGATCTAGTGATAGAGGTTCTTCTGATACTGTTATGAATATTGCCTGTGCTGCTAATTTTGTTGCGAATTCCAATGTTGCAGAAATCTGTACAGTTATGCATGGCACGATGAATGATGATTATTGTTTAGCGGTAAGAGGGACGAAGTCAAGAAAAATGCATACCAGTAGAAGAGATGCTTTCAGGCCGATAAATGAATTACCAATAGCAAAAATATTTTGGAAAGATAGACATATCGAAATAACAAATGATGATTACAGGAGAAGAAACGATAAGAAAGTTTTAGTTGACGATAAGATTGAAAGCAAAGTTGCATTAGTAAAAATATATCCTGGTATAGATCCAGAAATATTCGATTACTATTTGAAGAAAAAATATAGAGGTTTTGTGATTGAAGGTACAGGTCTAGGACATGTAAGCACTTTTGGAGAAAAGTCACTATTATCTAGCATAGAAAAAATAATAGAATTAGACATACCGGTTGTAATGACTTCTCAATGTATTTATGGTAGAGTTCATCCATTTGTTTATCATCCACTCAGAGTATTGTCGAGTAAAGGAGTAATATACGCAGAAGACATGTTGTCAGAAACAGCTTATGTTAAATTGATGTGGGTGCTCGGCCATGCAAAGAAACTAGACGAAATAAAAAAAATGATGTTAACAAATTATGCAGGTGAAATCACGAATAGAGTAATTTCAAATTCATTTTTGATTTAAAGGTGAATATTTTGGATTATAAAGAGCTCAACTTGAAATGTGGTTTAGAAATTCATCGTCAACTTGACACTAAGCACAAATTATTTTGTGGCTGCCCTACAACAATGTTGGAAAAAGATCAATTTTCTATGATTAAAAGAAAACAACATCCTGTCGCGAGTGAACTTGGTGAAGTTGATATTTCTGCTCAATATGAATTTCTCAGAGATAGAGAATTCAATTATCAGATTTTTAAAAATGAAGATTGTTTAGTTGAGTGTGACGAAGAACCGATACGTCCTCTTAATAAAGAAGCATTAGAAATTGTAATTAAAATTGCATTATTGTTTAATTGCACTATACCCGAAGAAATTCAAGTTATGAGAAAGACTGTTATTGATGGTAGTAATACATCAGCATTTCAGAGAACGATGATAGTGGGTTTGAATGGTTTCTTAGAATACATGGGTAGAAAGATAGATATAATGCACGTTAGTTTGGAAGAAGATGCTGCAGGAATTGTCGAAGAGGAAGATGGTAAAATTACTTATAAATTAAATAGATTAGGCGTACCTTTAATTGAAATAGGTACAGGATTATTAACTGATTTTTCACCTAAGGAAGTACAAGATATAGCTTATATGCTCGGTATGATTTGTAGATCTACAGGAAAAGTGAAGAGAGGAATTGGCACTGTAAGGCAGGATTTAAACATAAGCATAAAAAATGGTGAAAGAGTTGAAATCAAAGGCCTTCAAGAGTTGAATTTAATGTCTAAAATTATTGAATTAGAAGTCCAACGGCAATTGTCGTTACCAAAAGTTATTAAAGAAACAAGATCTTTGAATCCAGACGGAACAACTAGATTTACCAGACCTTTACCAGGTGCTGCAAGAATGTATCCAGAAACAGATACACCACCGGTTTCTATCGATGAAAAGATGATGAATAGAATAAAGAAAGATTTACCAGAACTTTGGACAAAAAAATATGCGCGATTCAAAGAAAAATTAGGGCTATCAGACGAACTAGTAAAAGAAATGCTAGATTCAGAATATCTTGATTTGTTTGAAAGATTGATTAAAAAATACAAAGTCAGCCCTTCTGTTGTTGCAAATTTATTCACGAATACTTTGAAAGATCTGAAGAAAAGAGAGAACGTTCTCGTAGAAAATTTATCTGATAATGATTTTGAGGAACTGGTTGATTTATTGAGCAAAGGAAAAATAGTGAAAGAATCAATACCTGAAATAATAAAATGCAAATTAAACCGTCCTGATAGTAAAATCTCTGATTCTATAAAAAAATTGGGCCTTGAAGCTATTGATGTATCTGAATTGAAAAAAATAGTGAAAGAAATTATTGAAAAGAATAAAGGAGCGCCAGAAGGTAAAATAATTGGAATTGTTATGAGTAAAGTTCGTGGCAGAGTCAAGAGTGATATTGTTGTAAAAATCGTTAAAGAACAATTAAAGTAATTTATTTCTTTTCTTCTTCAATCTCAAATCTTTTTTCCATTTCCTTTGCTTTTTTAATAGACCATTTTGCTGTAAGATAGATGAAGAGAATTACAAAAATTGCTACAATAATTGTTGCACCGATGGCAATGATTTCCTGAGCCAACATAACTATAATTTTTGATTAATTTTAAGTTGCAATTGTTTTAGTTTATCCTTTTGTAAATTATATTTCATCAATTGAGCAGCTAAAAGTTTTTTACGTCTTAAAGCAATAATCTCCAATCGTTTATAGTGCTCTATTAGATTTTGTCTGCCCCTGCCATATCTATCTCTAACTTGCTTTTCCGTCATGTAATTAATAGCTTGTTCTAAAGATCTTGCTCTTTCTGCTTCTAATTTCACTTTGGATAGTTCTCCTCTGGTTTTGATAATTAATTTATCTAAATAGTGAATTTTATTCCCTAATGATCTCAAATCTCTTGTATATTTTAGGGAATCCTTCAATTCATGACCGGCAGCTACTTCAATATCTTTATACACTTTCCTTGTATCTCCATATGAAACGCCCAGTCTTCTAGATGTAAACAGTGTCGTTAATGCAAAGAATAATATGAAGAAGGCAATTACACCAAAAACACCGCCTGCCTGGAACAAATAAAAAGTTAATGTAGTTAATGCAGTGCTGTACAAGAGTGCAATAGCGAAAATAAAGGATAGAAGAATGTTTACCCTATTCACACTAAATATTCTTAGATTTGTTAAAATTCCCCATATTATCGTGAAAGTACCCAAGAAAGGGATGAATACAAAATATAATAGATTTGGAAATGTCGTAAATTCTTGAGGTATATTAAGATATTCATACCATGGAATAATACTTTGAGCAGAAACCAAAACTGGTATGAATAAAAGCGGTAATAAAGCCGAAATGAATTTTTTCATACTTATTATTTATGAAAGACTTCTTAAAAACGTTTACTATTTAGTAGAAAATTTTATGTTTCTTTTATTCTTTTCAATACTTTTTTTGAATATTTTCTATCGTGTTTAAAACCTTCAATTTGCGCATCACAGGAAGCTATCATTTTTCTTAATTCTGAAGCCTGCATTTTTAATCTCATCATTGCTGATTGTGCGGCTGCTAAACCTACATTTCTATACCGTCCACGCTGGTGTAAAGCATTATAATATTGAATTCTATTTTCATTCAGCCTACTCCTATATACATCTTTCAATTTTTTCTGTTCAGAAATTGCTCTATCAAAAGAGCCATAAAACCCTCTCCATCCGTATATCATACCTCTTGAGTACAGAATTGTGCCAACAAAGAATAATATAAAGAAAGCAATGACACCAAAAACACCACCTATATTGAACAAGTAGAAGGTTATAGTAGTCAAAATAGTACTGTATAAAAGTGCTAGAGCAAATAGAAAAGACAATATAATATTCACTTTGTTTAATCTAAAAATATTCAGATTTGTTAAAATTCCCCATATTATAGTAAAAGTACCTAAGAATGGTATAAAAACAAAATATAATACATTTGGGAATTTAGCAAATTCTGTCGGAACATTAAGATATGTATACCAATTATCAAATAAACTTTGTGCAGAAACTAAAACTGGTATAAACAAAACAACAAAAATAGTCAAAACAATTTTTTTCATAGTTTAATTATAAATTTAATTGAATAAAAGTTTTTCAGAATTGCATTTAGTGTAATAAGAATTAGTCTATGTTTGTTGCATTCTCTTAAATACTGCTTTTGAGTATTTGCTTGCTCTCTTATAGTGATCAATTGCCGCTTCTGCTCCTGCCTTCTCTTTTTTTGCCTCTACTATTTCTTTGCCAACTCTTCGTATGAATGCATCTCTTTCTGCTGCCCCCATTGCCGCATATCTCCCTGTGGCTGCGCCACCTCCACCACCAGCAGCAGTAAATTCAGTTGTAAGTGCAGTTATTTTATTATCCAATTCCCCCTTTAATTTTTCTTGCGCCAAAAGTGACTGGGCATACGAACCATACTGACCTCTCCAACCAAACATTAAACCCCTAGAGTACAAGTAAGTACCAACAAAGAAAAGAATCATAAACATAACTACAGAGTAAACTCCCATGACGTTAAACAATAATGTAACTATTATGACAAATATACCCAAAGGAACCATAGAGAATGCAATTAAAAATCCTAGAACAGCATTTATAGATCCTTTAAATATTCTGATCCTGTCAAGAAAACCAAATATTATCATCCATACACCAGTAAGAGGTATGAAACAATACCATATGAAAGTATCTGTTCTCAACCAACCTTCAGGGAATCCTATTGCTATTCCAAGCGGACATGCTGGTCCAAGATTACATTTTTCCTCTGGATTTGCAGAACCAACAGAGAACCCCTTAAAAACACCAGAAACCCCAAGCATTACAATAATAAAAAGTACAGGTGCTAGAATCAAAACAGCGACTGTTTTTCCATCAACCATAATATCATATTGATTTTTGATTTTTTAAAACTATTCTATTTTCTTGTTTTTTGCCAGAGCGTTTTAAATCGTTTTCTAAGAGCTTCTTTTGATTTTAATTGATTTTTTTGACTTTCTACCTCTTTTCTTAACGCAGTAACTTCATTTAAATGCAGGATAGCACTTTCAGTACTGGTATTTTTTTCTTTTTTAAGGTCTTCTGTAGCTTTTTGATATGCTTTCTCTGTTTCATGCAATTTGTCTTTTGTTGATTTCATATCTGTATCAAAATTTTTAATCTGTTGGTTATAAGCCGTATATTCTCCACTCATACCACCTACTCTATTTCTAACTTCAAAGAACACTCCAACTAAAAACAGAATAGCCAGTCCTACAGTAGCGTAAATTCCCATCAATTGATATAATGCCACTACCATAACTACAAAAAGTCCCAATGGTATGGTTGAGAAAGCAATAACAAATGATAAACCAGCTGTTATAGCTCCATTAAAGATTTTTATTTTGTCCATGAAGCCATAAATTGTTAGCCAAACACCCATGATTGGTATTATTCCATACCATATGAATGTATCTGGAGCTAACCAACCTTGCGGAAATCCTATCGCTTGTCCGAATGCGCAAACCCCTTCTGGAAATTGGCATTGGCCAGCTGTATATTTTTGGATATTTATTGCAACAGAACCAATGTAAAAACCCAATGTGGGGGCTATCATTACAATTAAAAGAATGATCGATATAGTTGTACTACTTACCATAAAATGTATATTGGATTTTGCCAATATAAATTTGAACCCAATGAATAAAAACAATTTCAACTGATAAAATAAAAAATATTCATGGATTATTCACAACTAATTTATCAAATAAGCAGAACGTTAGGAGTTTCACCAGATTTTCTACAACTCCCGGGAATAATAACCAATTTAATAATCCCAATGCTCTTTTTTCCCTATTTGCTCAAAAGCCTTATTTTTGATAGAATTTTACGCGGCTTGTTTCCAAATTGGATTATGTGGGGCCTCGCTGTTGTAATTTCTTTTTCATGTATATTTTTTATAACGTTTTTAGCGTATCCCATAGCAATTGGTTCAATTCTTTATTTTCCTTATAAATACATATCCGGGCATATTACGGGGTTAAAAGGAAAAATTCTAGGAATTATCCTTGGTATAATCGGCGTGATTATCTATCTTTCTATTCCAGCCATAATAAGTGCCGTAGAATACCAGTTTAGGATAATATCATTTTAAAAATCTTTCATTTCTTGGAAAAGCCTAATAAAAGGGCAGGTAGATATCTTATAATAGATAACATGAAAAAAGAACAAACTGTGAACATACTTTACACTATATTGGGTGCTATAGTTGGCTATTTTTCGACATATTTGAATAATTTCGGTCTGTTGCTTATACTAGTGTTTGGTATATATCTTGCATCAGTATTTCCGGTATCTAAAAAGGTAACAGTCGACAAATTGGGAAAATGGCTGCTTTCCAACACCTTTTTAACCTACATACTCGTTTGGTTAATTGTTTATATTTTATTGAGCAACACAATGTAGTGAAATAATGAACACAAGCATAACAAAAATCACAATGCAAGGGTTTAAGTCATTCAGGAGAAGGGTCTCTGTACCATTTTTGCCTGGTTTTAACGTATTTTGCGGGCCAAATGGTGTTGGAAAAAGTAACATTCTAGATGCTATAAGTTTTGTCATGGGCGGTGCGTCTACAAAATCATTACGAGCTGGCAGGTTGAATGAATTGATTTATCAGGGCAATGGAAAATCTAACGCTCCACCTGCTGATATAGCTTCTGTTACTCTTTGGTTAGATAACAATCAGAAAATATTCCCGTTTGAAACTCCTGAAGTTGCAATAAAAAGAAAGATAAACAAAAAAGGAGTGAGCATTTTCAAAATTAATGGCAGGACTACAACCAGAGAAAAAATCCTAGAGTTATTATCTGCAGCACAACTAAATCCAGAAGGATATAACATCATCATGCAAGGTGATGTGAGTCAAATCATCGATATGACACCTCAAGAAAGAAGGGGTATAATAGATGAAATATCTGGAATAGCCCAATTTAATGAGAAAAAAGAAAAAGCACAAAAAAATCTTGAAATAGTTGGAGAGAAACTCAGAGAAGTAGAAATCATATTAACTGAAAGATTGGAAAGATTACAAGAATTGGAAACCGACAGAAATGTCGCATTAAAATTTAAAGATTTGAAGAAAAAATTGGAAACACTAGAGGCATCTTTGATTTACAAAAGACTTCAGATGGAACAAGTAAAATTTTCCACTTCTGAAGAAAACATAAAAGAAACTGAAGATGAAATAAAAAAATTGGAAGACAGCATAAAATTCCTGGAAAAAGAAGATTCATTGAAAAGAAAAAAGAAAGAAGGATTAATAGAAACCATTTTTATTCGGTCTAAAGAGCCTTCTATAATAGAAGAAATAGAAAGTGTAAAAAGCAAAGTTCTAAGAAATAGAGATAAAATAGAATCTGACAAGAGGGAAATAGATAGAATTAATGGAATGATATCAAGATTACAAACATTACAAGAAAGAAGACCAAGTCTTTTTAAGCACGGTGTAAAAACAATTTTAGAACTTAAAAGAAGTGGTATTCATGGTACTATTAGCAGTGTAGTAAGGATTCCAAAAGAATATGAAACTGCTGTGGAAGTTGCTGCTGGTTATAGATTACAAAACATAGTCGTAGATGATACAAAAATTGCGACTGAATGCATAGATTTCTTGAAAAGAGAAAAAATTGGTAGGGCAACTTTCTTGCCTTTAAACAGAATAAGGCCACGCGGACTCGATAAAGAACAAAAAAATTTATTGAAAAAACCTGGTGTAGTTGGTTTACTTGCTGATTTAGTTAAATTCGATCCGAAATACTCTTCTGCTATAAATTATGTTTTTGGAGATACAATTCTAGTTGAAAACTTAGGCGTTGCCAGACAAATTGGCATAGGTAGAGTGAGAATGGTTACATTAGACGGTGACCTTGCAGAAAGATCAGGTGCAATGATAGGAGGTTATTATGCAAAAAGAGTAGAATTTTCTGGAGGAGTAGGTGGCGATATAGATCAATATGAAAAAAGCAAAAAAGATCTGGGAGAAGAAATCGTATTCCTTAACATAGAAATAGAGCAATTAGAAAAAAAACTATCAGAATTAGAAAAGAGCAAAGAAACTCAATCAAAAGGCGTTCTCGATTTTGAAAAAGAAAGATTAAAAATAGACGAAGATTTAGGAAGAATTGTTCAGCAAAAAACAGAAATGGTAGAAAGAAGGAATGAATTGATAGATCAGATAAATAGATCGAAGATTAACAATGCAAGAAAAGAAGCAGAATTGAACAACTTAAAGTCAGAAATGGAAAAATACAAGGATGTAGAAGTCATCGATGAGAAATCAACAACATTAGAATTTCAAATTCAGCAATCAAAACTAACTTTGAATTCTCTAGGTCTGGTTAACATGAAAGCTATAGAAGAATATGATGCGTTCAAAGGAGAATTTGATGAATTGAAACACAAATATGATAAAATAAGGGATGAAAGACAAGCAATAACAGAAATGATTGAGAAAATAGAAGGAAGGAGAAAAGAAGTATTTTATGAGTGTTTGAGATCTATTGATAAAAACTTAAGAGAGATATTCAAGGATATAGCTAATGGTGAGGCTTCACTTGAACTAGAAAATCCATTAGACATTGAAAGTGGTTTGTTAATACAAGCAAACCCAGCTGGTAAAAATATTCTTAACATTGATGCGATGTCAGGTGGTGAAAAATCTTTAACTGCTTTGGCATTTCTATTCTCTGTTCAAAAATACAAACCTGCCCCATTTTACATAATGGATGAAGTTGATGCCTCATTGGATAAAGTAAATACTAAAAGGATAGTTGACATGATAAAGAAATTATCTGGGAGAGAACAATTTGTCGTGATTACTCATAATGACTATACTATTAAACAAGGTGACCGTGTATATGGAATATCTATGGAAGAAGGAGAATCTAAAATACTTGGGCTAGAACTCCCCAAGCAAACCAATTGATACTTATGCAAGAACAAAACTTATTGGAGATGATAATAAAAGAAGAATCATGGGAAAATTTAATTTATAATATTGTTTCTTATGAAAACTTGGATCCATGGGATGTTGACATAATTAAATTAACTACTTCTTTTTTGGAACATGTCGATAAAATTAAATCATTAGATTTTCGAATACCTGCAAAAGTTGTATTGGTTGCTGCGATTTTATTAAAAATGAAATCAGATCTTCTTTCTCCAATCAAAAATGAGGAAATGAATTATTTACCAGATGGCATAACTGTGGCAGAATTCGAACAAATTAATGAAGAATTATCAAAAATGACTTTAACACCACCAATTGAAAGACATTTCAAAAGAAAAGTTACATTAGATGAGTTAATCGATGCTTTAAATAAAGCAATGAAAGTCAAAGAAAAGAAAGAAACGATAAGAAGAAAATTGGGAAAAAGAATTAGAGAGGAAATTGCCACGGACGAAGTGGATATAGAAGTTAGAATAAATGAACTGATGTTTGAAATCGATTCATTAATTTCTAAATTCAAGTCTGAAAAAGTTGAATTTTCGAAAATAGTTGAAGAATGGAACAGAGATGAAATTGTAAAACATTTTATGCCATTATTACACTTGTCAATGAGAGGTAAGGTTTCAACGGAACAAGAAGATTTTTTCAAGGAAATATTTATTAGCAAAAGAAATGAATAATGTATGCGACTCGAAGAAATTCTTCAAAAATTAAAATCATTTTCTAAGCCAGAAAATATAGCTGGCATGGCTCGATTTGGAATAAACCCAAAAAATACTTATGGAGTTTCTATTCCAGATGTTAGAGAAATTGCGAAAGAAATATACAAAGATCATAAACTTGCTCAAGAATTATGGGATACCGGTATTCATGAGGCCAAAATATTGGCAAGTATGATTGATGTCCCAGAGATGGTTACTGAAAAGCAAATGAATTCATGGGTTAAAGATTTTGATTCTTGGGATGTATGCGATCAAGTTTGTATGAATTTATTTGATAAGACAAAATTTGTTGAAAAGAAAGTGATAGAATGGAGTTCGAATGAAAGTGAATTTATAAAAAGAGCAGGGTTTACACTAATGGCAACATCTGCAGTACATGCGAAAGACAAATGGGATGGTTTTTTTCTGGAATTCTTACCTATAATAAAAAGAGAATCTACCGATGAAAGGAATTATGTTAAAAAGGCTGTAAATTGGGCGTTGAGACAAATCGGAAAACGTAATATAAAATTAAACAAGGCATCTATTATAACTTCAAAAGAAATTCAAAAAATAGATTCGAAAAGTGCAAAATGGATTGCTTCAGACGCATTACGTGAGTTAAATAGTGATGCAGTTCAGAAAAGATTAAGACGATAAAGTTTATAGACCATTAAGAGTAATTCCTATAATATCGGGTATTAAAATGCAGAATAAAAAATCTCCATGGGTCTCCATATTCACTTCGGGTGCATGCAAAGGATGTGCACTGGAATGTTTTAATTTAATTTCGCCAAAATACGATATTGAGAGATTTGGATGTCTTCTTAAATCAAACCCAAAACAGGCAGATATATTATTGGTCACGGGAGTTACTACAAAGATTGAAAAACACAGATTGAAAAAAGTTTATTCTCAAATGGTTCTCAGCAAAAAAATAATAGCAATTGGTTCTTGCGCTATAAGTGGTGGGATTTTTCAAGGTGCATATAATGTTGATACAGATAATGATATTAGAATTGATTATTATGTGCCAGGGTGTCCACCAAAACCAGAAGCTATAATTCATGCAATTTTAAAGGCGATTGAATGAAAATAGAAATAGTGAGTTTGAATAATTTTAGAAATCAAATGGAGAAATTAAAAGATGCAAGGCTTATTACAATTTCAGCTATAGATTCAGGGGAAAATTTTCAACTTTATTATCATTTTGATTTAAATGGAATAAAAACTTTCAAAATTACAATTTCTGATAAAACCCCTATAATTAAAAGTATAACAGATATTTTCCCATCTGCTGAATTTTATGAGAGAGAAATACATGATTTCTTCGGAATTGAATTTGAAGGTAATCCACATCTTCATGAGAAAATGTTTTTACCTAGTGATTGGGACAAACTACCGCCCCATAAAAAAATAAATAGTGAAATTAATGCATGATTTAAAGTTACCAATAAGTCCGGAACATCCTGCTGTAGACGAACCGTCATCCTTGATAGTTTCTGTTGAGAATAATCGAGTAATAAATGCTAATTTGAAATTGGGTTATGCCCATATTGGAATAGAAAAATTAATTGAAGGAAAAAGTTTGGAACAAGGACTTCATATAGTTGATCATATATGTGGCATATGTTCTGTTGCACATCCTAGCTGTTATGTGAGAGCCATAGAAAAAATGATAAATTACGAACCAACAAGAAGAGTACAATATATACGAACTTTAACTGGCGAACTAGCAAGAATGCAATCACATATTTTTTGGGCAGGATTTATGTTGCATGAGATCGGACTAGAAACAATGCTTTCATATTTTTTGCGTGAAAGAGAATATGTTCTGGAAATGCTAGAAAGATTAACTGGAAATAGGATACATTTTGCCATACACAAGATTAGAACTGTAAGAAACGATATCGATGAAGGCGATATTCAATTCATCAAAAAAAATATTGTCAAGTTGGAGAAAAAAATTTTCGATTATACAAAAATTGTTGAAACTGATAGAAATATAAAAACTAGGTTAATCAATGTTGGAGTAATTTCCAAATCGATGGCAAAAAAATATTCCCTCATAGGTCCTGTAGCAAGAGCCTCTGGAATATCAATCGACGTCAGAAAAGATGATCCATATGAATCATATGAAGAACTAGATTTCAATGTTATCACTGAAACGACTGGTGACGCTCATGCAAGGATGCTAGTAAGAATGAGAGAAATATTAGAATCAATAGAAATAGTTAAACAAATCATAAAAAATATTCCTAAAGAGCCACTACCAACTCTACCAGTACTTTTTATCGAGGAAGGTATGGAGGCTACTTCTGTAGAAGCTCCGAGAGGCGAAAATTTTCATCTAATAAAAATAAAAAACAAAAAAATTGACAGAGCCAGAATTAGACCACCTACATTAAATTTCATGAGTGTATTCAACAAATTGGTAGAAGGATGTTTTGTTGATGACATTCCTATTATACTAACATCGTTGGACCCTTGCTATTCATGTCTGGAAAGAATAGTAGTTATTAAAGATAAAAAAATTGAGGTGCTAAACGAAGATGGTTTTAGAAGAAAGTATCTATAAATTATTATTCATCATCTTGATTATTCCCATAAGCTTGTTATTCGAAGGTATTAGGAGAAAATTAACAGCAAGGATGCAGAATCGAATTGGTCCAAATGTATTCCAACCATTCCATGACGTAATAAAATTGTTTCAAAAAAATAAAACTAAATCTGATAACAAAATACTTTTAATAATTCTTTCTTTTTATTTATTAACAAATTTCGCTCTTTTTTTCTTCTTGCCATCCTTAGGTTTTAATTTTGTGTTTTTTGTTTGTACTTTTATTATTAGCATTGTTCTTTACATATTATCGGGAATTATATCAAACCCATTTTATAGAAATTTTGGTGCGGTGAGAGATATAGATTTTATGTTATTTTCTGGTATAATTTTTTCTATCACTTTGTTTACATATCTTTCATTCGACTTGTTTTTATCCGATTCTTTTTTGTTATTTAAATTACCTTTGGCCAGTTTTTGTTTATTCATCATCGCATTATTAGAAACTAAGACAAAACCTTTTGTTGCCACTGTCGAACGAACAGAAGTTACGACTGATGCAGAAACAACATTAAATGGAAAGAATTTAGCATTAATGAAAATTTCGAAAAGTTTGAGGATGACATTTTTTACATTTTTAATCACTTCACTTTTCTTTGGAGTTTATGGTTTTTTACCTTTCTTTATTATAAGTTTATTCATACTTTTTACATTTGTTTTTATCCAAACAATAACATCTTCTTACAGGTTTGAGCAGATAAGAAATTTCCTAATAATTATTTTATTTTTATCAATTGTAGAACTTATTAGAATTAATTTCATAAAGTGGTGATATGCCAATAAGCAGCGAAGTCATAAAAAATTTGTTCAAAAAGCCAATTACAATTAATTATCCAAAAGAAAAAGTTAATCTCTCTCAAAACTTTAGAGGCATGTTATATGTAGAAAAAGAAAAATGCATTTCTTGCGGATTGTGTAAAATGGTTTGCCCCACTAATGCTGTGACTTTAGCTCTAAAAATAAAAGAAATAAAGGGGGATGGCATTATATACAAAAAAACCGTTCACGATATAAAATCGATTGATATGGGAAAATGCGTTTCATGTGGGCTTTGTGTTGATATATGCCCAGTTAAAATAATACAGTTTACTAATCAATTTGATGGCGTAACTAATTCTCGAAAAAAATTAGTTAAATAATTCCAATTATCTTTTTGATTTTTTTTAGTATGGTTGGAAATTTTTGTTTTAATTCAGGACTTATATCCTCATCAACATCTAATTTTTTGGGTTTAACCCCAATCAAAAATATATTTGAGTTTGGAAAATATTTTTTGAACATAGTAACTGAAAAATTATGAGTTGATATGTTATAATTTAAAATATCTTCTAATTTGAACAATTTAACATCGCCAACTTCTCCTTCAAATTTTGCTACATCAACAAAGAATATTGTGTCAGGATTAATTTTTTTCAATGGCTCGATAAAATTTTCCGGGTTTGCACTTCCTTTTAGAAAATATAAATCTTTGTTTTTGTTGGATTTCTTAATTTCATCCAGAACTAAATTTCCAATATCATCATCTGATCTAAGTGGATTGCCGACACTTATTACAACTTTTTTCATACTAACATCATTCAAACAAGTTATAATAAATAATACTTTCCGTCAAAATTTAAAAGGAATTAATGTGAATATTTTTTTATTAAATATTTTGAATTGATTTCAGTTATTCCTAATTCTTTTGAAATCTTATCCACATTTTTGTCAAACTTTCCTATAAGTTTTCTTAATTCATCTTCTATTTCTTTTACAACCAGAATAGTTTCAACTACTTTATCCGGATTAACACCTATTGAATCAAGATGCATGACTAAGAATTTTATGAAATCTTTTCCCAGATCACTTGGTGCTTGTCCACATATTCCGACAGAACGCACAGGATTCATGGAATGTGCGCCTTCGCATAACATTTCAATCGCTTTTTTTACAGCTGGATTAGATTCGTCAAATTCCCATGCAAGTGTTTCACAATCCCTATCAATACCAAGTACAAGTTGAGTTAAATCATTACTTCCTATGCTAAAACCATCGCAATACTTAGCAAATTTCTCTGTAGTAAAACAGATACTTGGGACTTCGGCCATAAAAATAATTTTTGGTATTTTTAATTTTGTTCCTTCAAAGAATTTTTTAATTTCAGTTGTAACTTTTTCAGCTTCGTCACTAGTCCTTACAAATGGCACCATTGGTATAGAATTAGTTAAATTTAATTTATGAACATTAGTTAAAGCTTTTAATTCAAGATCGTATGCTTTTTCAAAAACATCACTTATGTATCTCGATGCTCCCCTGAAACCCAACATAGGATTATTTTCTGTAAATTCCAATTCAACTTTATTATTTTCAATTTTGTTAGATCCACAAATTGGGCATTTATCTTGTTTTGAAAGTGATAGGCTTTTACCACAACTGCAATTAATCTCATAGTGCATTGCCCCTGGTAAAGAACTGTATTCATTTGTCTTGAAATCACTGAATCTAACTATTATATCTCTTGGGTAAAATGCTGATGCAATTATAGAAATTCCAGTTTTAAGTCGTTCAACATACTCTTCCGATAAAGATTTTACGCCTGGATATTTTTGTTTTATATCATTACTCCATCTATTATAACCAAATTTATCCGCTTTCAGAGCAAAAACTGGATGCATGTCAGCACCTGCTACTACGAATTCTATCCTAACCAATGAACTCCCTTTAGAAGGTAATTGACTTATTTTTAGAGCTTCATCTGGTGAACCTATATTAACAAGAACTTTTGTAACAGTTTCAGGAATTTTTTTCAATTCAACTTCCTGTATTTCGAAAGGCAGTATTTCTTTGTAAATTCTAGCTTCTCCAGAAGAACAATCAAGTGTAATTTTATCACCATCTTTTAGTTTGAGTGCATTTGAAATACTTACAGCACATGGTATGCCCCTTTCTCTGGAAACAATTGCAGCATGCGAAGTTCTACTGCCTCTTTCACAAATTATTCCAGAAACTTTTTCTAAACTCATAACAACTTCCCAATCAGGGGTGGTCATAGAAGTTACGAGTATTGGTTTAATTCCTTTTTTGTTAAGAACTTCAACTTCTTCCTTTGCTTCAATATGATCTTTTGCCCTAACAACAATACCAGATGCAATTTTTGTACCGACAGCAATCCCTGTGTAAATTGGCTTTATTTTTGGTTCATCTTTAAGTTTATACATCGTTAGGCTTGTTCTTGTTGCATGTACTGTTTCTGGTCTAGCTTGAGTAATATAAGCTTTACCACCTTCAACTGCAAATTCAACATCCATTGGTTTACCATATGCTTTTTCTATTTTAGTGACTAGTTCTGCGACTTGTTTTGCTTCATCAAGAGTTATAACCCGTGGGTCACCAGCTTCAACCTCAATTTCTACATTTTCTCCTTTTTCGAAATCGAAAGTTAGCATTTCTTTTTGTGCTTTCAAAGGAGCTATAATTCCAAGAACTCTTGGTTGTGGTTCTTTGATAAAAGCTGTCCATGAAGCATTTTCTTTACCTTGAACAATCGTTTCACCTAACCCATATACAGCTTGAATAACACCAATGTTTCTATTACCTGTATCAGGATCTATGGAAAAAGCAACACCTGCCTTTTCAGAATCTACCATAACTTGAATTACAACAGATATTATACCCTTTTTTATAAGTTCGACTTCGGAAATATCTAGAAGTCTTTTCTTTCTCAAATCGTTTCTATAATCTACAACTCTCCAACCATATGCTGATGCGATACATTTCAAAACATATTTTATTGCAATTACATCGAGAGGAACATTTAGATAAGTTTCAAATTGACCTGCAAAAGCAGCAGTTGGCAAGTCTTCGGTTACCCCCGAACTCCTAACAGCAACTCTATGCCTTTTTACGTTTTTTTTCATCAGATTAATTTTTTCGATGAGAACATCCGAAAGATTTTTAGGCACTTCCATATTTTCAATTTTATTCCTTATATCAGCTGAAATTTTTTCTGCAGTTTTTTCATCAGATTCCGAAAGTTTTTCATCCAATTCTTCGACTAATTCAATGAGTTCTTCTTCATTTAACAATAATCTAGAAAATTCAGTCGTGATCATAATAGCATAAGGTACATTTTCTTTACCAACTATTTTTACTAATTTACCTAAGTTAGAACCTTTACCACCTGTCATTCTTCCATCGGATGCTGATGGATGGTTTATGTCAACTACTAAATCCATTGTATCACCTTCGAAAAGTTTTGAGCAATTAAAATAAAATATAAAATATTATAGCAGCATCCTTAAATTTGTTTTGTATTTTTCATTGAGATTAGAAATACCGTTTTATCTTCTTTTTATTTTGAAATTAAAATCACTATTCTAAAAATTCGACTTCATCAACGATTCCATCAGAATCTATATCAATACCTTGAACAACTTTTGCTATTACATTTGGTTTAAAAGTGTTTCCATTCATTATTTTTTTCAAATGTTTTATAAAAGATAATACAGCAGCTCTAGTCCCTCTGAATCCTTTACCTGAAAAGATCAATATTTCTTTATCTTTTGAGAATGGATTTGCTATTCTGGCTATGAAACCTATTTGTGTTTCTCTGTAAACGGTTTTAGACAAGCTGGAAACAATGTTCCATTCTAAAAATTCATCTGAATAATCAAAATATATAGGAAGTTTTTTATTAATTTTATCCGCGACAATATTTGTTTTAGGGCCACCAATTAAAATTATATTTTTCTCTAAATCTTCTTGTCTTACTTGCGTATCTAACTTATAATAAGGAGTTTTTACATCATTAATAAACTGACCTAGAAACATTCCTAGATCTATCGCGCAATAACCATCGGAAGCAGGAGCCTTATATTTTCCATGTGGGTCGGGGCTACCAACAACAATAATTGAATTAAATTTTCCATCTTGAATGAACGGTTTAAGAAATTTTAATTCTGCAGCTCTAGTCTTTATATCATTTATATGTTCACCGTCATAGAGTTTGAACGATATGACAGAAGAAACAGGTGAATATATTTTTGCCATCGCCCCCCCTCTTTCTTCTACACTATCTATTTTTATTAAACCTATTTTCTCAAATTTTCTAATATAGTAATAAACCTTTTGTTCATGCACTTTGAGTTTTCTTGCTACATCCATTGCACATAATGGTTGCTCTCCAAGAGTTTTTATAATTTTTAGAGCAAGATCGTTACTTAAAACTGAGAATAAACTAGGATCTTTTGCGAGCAATGTTTCATAAGCTTCTTGTCCTCTTTTCGTTTCTTCAACTAAAAATTTCATAGTATTTTAATTAAAATGTTAATATTATAAACTTTATTATAATGGCTATAATTTTACATCTGTTTAGGTGTGTCTATACCCAACAATCTCAAACAATTTTTTAGAACAATTTTTGTTGCCTCAATCAGGGTCGATCTATAATTTTTTAATTCTTCTGTGTTGGCTTTTATTACAGGGCAAGAATGATAAAATTTTGTGAATACATCAGACAAATCGCGAGCATAATTGCAGATATAATGCGGTCGCATATTTTCTACAGATTGAGCTATTGTTTCTGGAAACTGCATTAACCTTTTTACTAGAAGTTTTTCTTCGCTACATAAATCTTTAATATAAAAACTATCTTTCCATTTTCCTACTCTCTCAAGAATTTTATTTGCTCTAACATACGCGTATTGAATATAAGGTCCTGTGTCTCCTTCGAGACTTAGCATCCTATCCCAATCAAAAGTAATAGTTTTATGTGGTTCTACTTTTAGAATACTATATTTAAAAGCACCAATAGCAATTTTTTCAGCAATATCCAATTTTTTTTCTTTTGGTATTTTTGGATTCTTTTTTTCAACTTCTTTCAGGACTTTTTGTGTCAATTGATTTATAACCTCATCGATCATTACAGCTCTTCCTTCTCTGGAAGACATCTTACCTTCTGGCATATGAACAAGGTCATAAGAAAAATGTTTACAATTTTTGACCCAGGGAAAATCAAGCAACTCTAAAATTTTGAACAATTGTTTAAAATACAAATCTTGTGCAGAGGCTACAACCCATATGGATCGATCAAGCTTATATTTTTCAAACTTATATGGCGTCATTCCTAAGTCACTAGTTGCATAAAGTCCCGTGCCATCCGATCTAAGTATAATAAAATTCGATAAGTCATATTTTTCTAAATCAGCAACTATAGCGCTTTCTTCACTCTTAAAAGCTATTCCTTTTTCAATAGCAATTTTAATTAATTTTTTTCCGGCTGCTCTATGTTCACTTTCGAAAAAATAAACATCAAATCTAACACCAAGTTTCTTATAAGTTTCTTCAAATCCTTGTATACACCATTTCACGATTTTGTTCCAAACTTTCATAGTATTTTCATCATGATCTATTTCAAATTTTCGTAAAATCTCTCTCGCCCTTTCTTCTAAATCAAGATTATTTTTTGCTTCTTCATGGAATTTTACATAATATTTCCATAACCACATATCAGGTTTTGAATCGGGTGCTTTATTTTCTCCCCACATTGAATAAGCAGTTACTAATTTAGCAACTTGTAAACCGGTATCATTCATGTAATTAGCTCGTATAACTTTGAAATTAGTAAAATCTAGTATATTCGCAAAAACATCACCTAAAAATGTAGACCTAGAATGACCTATATGCATAGGATGAACTGGGTTTGGTTGTGAATATTCAACCATTGCTCTCTTTTCTTTCCCAATATTACTTTTCCCAAAATTATCCTTTTCTTTAATAATTTTTTTTAAAATTAATTTTGATATGGCAGAATAATCAAAAAAGAAATTTATGTAGCCTGCCTTTGCATCTATTTTGCTTATGATAGAACCTTTTGGAATTTTAATTTTTGAAGTTAATTCATTAGCTATTTGTTGTGGCGATTTTTTCATTTCTTTAGAAAGTGTAAAACAAATGTTCGAAGCCAAATCACCAAATTCTGATTGAGGTGGAATTTCTAAAGTTTTTTCTAGGTTTTTTTCTTTTACTATCTTTTCCAGAATTTTTATGGCTTCTTTTTCAAACATTTTTTCACATACTTGATATTTTATTTAATCATATTAATTAAGAACTTATTAGATAGGAAATTTAATGAACATTATATCATAAAGAATTTAAAAATTAAAATTTAATCAGAAGAGGTATTCCAATGAAAAAAATCAGAAATTTAACGCCAGTCAAAGATATTGAAATTAGGGGAAAAATTTCAGTAGATGGTTTAGTTAATCAAATGTTTAAATCTGGCGGATTTAGCGCCAAAGATATTGCTGTTTCAGTTAACATCATAGAGGATATGATAAAAGATAAAAAATGTTTAAAATTTCTTTCATTCCCTGCTTGTATAATCTCTACTGGTACTAGAGGAATAATAAAAGAAATGATAAAAAGAAAATTATTTGATGTCGTCATAACAACCTGTGGCACTTTGGATCATGATTTGGCAAGAATTTGGAAAAATTATTATCATGGCAGTTTTTTAATGGATGATGTTGAGTTGCATAAAATGGAGATAAATAGATTAGGAAATGTAATTATTCCAAATGACTCGTATGGTTCGATAATTGAAAAAAAAATGTCTAAGTTTTTGAAAGAAATTTATTCTGAAAAAAAAGAAATGTCAGCTTATGAATTCATATGGGAAATTGGCAAGAGAATAAAGGATAAAAATTCCATCTTATACTGGTGTTATAAGAACAAAATACCTATGATAGTGCCGGGTATAACAGATGGTGCAGTTGGTTATCAAATTTGGCAGTTTTCTCAAGATCATGATATCAAAATTAACATCTTAAAGGATGAACAATTAATGAGCGACTTAGTATGGAATGCAAAAAAATCTGGCGCATTAATTATTGGTGGAGGCATATCAAAACATCATACCATTTGGTGGAACCAATTCAAAAATGGATTGGATTATGTTGTTTATATAACAACTGCTGTTGAATGGGATGGAAGTTTATCTGGGGCCAGGCCTAGAGAGGCTATTTCTTGGGGTAAGGTTAAGGAAAAGGCAAAAATGGTTACAGTTCAAGAAGATGCGACTATAGCATTACCAATAATTTTTGCTTCATTATTAGAAAGATTATAAGTTCTTAATGAAATTATTAAATTCTCTTTCAGCTCGAATACTATATAATCTAGCTAAAAAATATGAAAAGTAAATTAAAACATCCCAAATTCTACTATTTTTCTTTCTCATTCCAATATCCAAAGCAAAATTTTCGAGTGGTTTCATCAATCTGCTATTAGCAAGAAGCATATATGTCATGTCAACCTTCCAACCATCTTTTATTTCATCCTTTATGTAATCATGAGATGCTAAAACTCTAGCTAAACTCAATTCTTTCATTTCTTTTAAAGTCAAATGTCTACAATTTTTAAAACTTATTTTACCATTTTTAATAGCCTTCAATATTTTATGTTCTTCAGGTTCAGAGTCTACAACAGTTATACACAAAGGTATCATCCAGGGCATATGTGCATCTGCCCCAATGACTTTTGGTCTTTTCAATTTAGATGCTGCAAAATCAGCAAACATATCTTCAAATCCAAATATATTCAATGGATTGAAAACTTCAATAATACCATCAATTTCCTTAATTTTTGTTCCCACCCCTTTAAATCTAATATCAAATGGATGCGGAATGTAGATATCACCACCAAGATTTTTTATCAAATCACAAGCTTCATTCAATGTCATAAATTTTTTTATTTTCTTTTCTATGTCTAAATCTACACCAAGTCCAATAATGTGACCATTGTTTGTATCTATCTCCACACCTCTTATCAAAACAATATTATTTTTTTTAGCATAATCTTCTATCTTCGGAAATGCGCTGGTAACATTATGATCTGTTATTGCTATAGCATCTATACCATTCTTCTTTGCGACATCGATTGCTTCCTTCGGTTTAGTTAGAGACTCGACATTAACTCTGGTCCCTGTAGATTCTGTCGTGTGCAAATGCAACTGTACTTTCAATACCATGAGAATCAATTTCCCTATAGTTTTTTATCTTTATCTTCCAGGTACATTTTTGCTGCTAGAATATGTGAACATGGTTTGAGATGTAAAGAATAGAATTGGCAATCGCATGAAAATTCTTTCTTTTTTTTGTCAAATATTACAAAATGTTCTTTTATATGAGTGGTTTTCACAGCAAAATGAATTCTTCTATCAGTTTCTATTTGTTTTTCTACCATATTCTGCTTATACAACCAATAACCTTTACGTTCTGTTCTCTTTGAAATAACAGTCATTGCTTTTAATTTATAAAAAGAAAGATTTAATTTTAGTTATGAAACTTACTATAGCTCTAATAATTGTAAATGCTGTCATTTTTTTCATTTCTGTAATGCTTGGCATGCAATATGGTGTAAACGGTTTAGAATATGCTGCACAGAATTTTGGGTTTCAACCGAAAACATTCTTAGAAGGAAGATTTTACACGGTGTTTACATCACTATTCTTACATGCTGATATCATGCATCTTGGTTTTAATATGATTGCATTATTTCTACTTGGCACATCTTTAGAGAGTAAAGTTGAAAAGAAAAAATATCTAG